>Ga0268299_1000233_pt1 | contig 212451 bp, 177 predicted proteins | sample NOBtaG_FD_193484 | JGI IMG/M metagenome (GOLD analysis project Ga0268299, IMG submission 193484) | Activated sludge microbial communities from bioreactor in Nijmegen, Gelderland, Netherland - NOB reactor | ecosystem: Engineered > Bioreactor > Aerobic > Activated sludge | place: Netherlands... | reverse complement strand
CGACGACCGCGACCTCGCCGACTGGCGCTTCTACGAGCAGACGACCGGCCTCTCGAGCGTCTACGACCTCGACATCGACGGGCTCACCAACGAGGCCGACGAGGACATCATCCTGCAGAACCTCGGACGCGACTGCCGCGCCGGCGGAGACACGTGACAGGCGCGCACCGAGCACGCACCGGATCTGTCGGCGGGCGGCGCGCTCGCACGCCCGGCGACGCTCACCGCTCGAGCTCCTCGTCGATCAGCGCCCGCAGATCCGCCTCGCCGAGACGCGCGAGCTTCCTGCCGTTGACGAAGATCGTCGGCGTCTGACGGACGCCGAGCGCCTGGCCGTCGCGATGATCCCTCTCCACCTTGGACGCGTAGCGATTCTCGGCGAACGCTGCGCTCAGCTCGCTCCGATCGAGTCCGAGCTCGATGGCATAGCGCGCGAACAGCGGCGCGACGGGTACCTGCTCGTGCGCCGCATGACCGTGCTTCGTGCCCCACTCGGGCTGTTTCCTGAACAGCAGCTCCTGCGCTTCCCAGTACTTCCCCTGCTCGCCCGCGGCCTCGGTGAAGGTGGCGGCGAAGAGCGAGTTCGGATGCAGCGGCATGTACCGCACGACCAGCCGAACCTTGCCGTCGTAGTCGTCGAGAATGCGCTTCATGACGGGACCGAACGCAGCGCACGACTCGCACTCCGGATCGAGAAACTCGACCACGGTGACGGGCGCGTCGGCGGGCCCCAGCGTCGGGCTGTCGGGGCGGACCAGATTCTCCGCGGCGCCGCCCGCGGCGTCCGCTCGAGAGCTCGCCGTCACCCGCGCGCTCTGGACCGATTCACGGTAGAGACCCGCTCCGATGATGGCGGCCGCGACCACCGCGACACCGATCGTTCCCAGGATCACCGCTTCTCTTCGCATCGTCGATCATCGCCCTTCGTGGGAACGATGGCACACGAGACACAGCGCGATCAGGAGGAACGCCGTCAGTGCCATCAGGGGAATCGTGATGAAGCCGAGCCACTCGATCTGCCGGGACGTGCACGAGACGCCCTGCGTGCAGGGGGCGATGCTCTCCGAAAGCACGCCGTAGTACAGCAGGTTGTGATAGACGGAGACCGCCAGGCCGCCGAGGCACAGTGGTAGTGCATACCTCTTGAAGCCGGGGTCGCGGCCGAGGATGCCGACACCGACGACCACGACGAGCGGGTACATGGCGATGCGCTGGTACCAGCACAGCACGCACGGCGGCAGGTGCATGACCTCGCTGAAGAAGAGGCTACCGGCGGTGGCGACCAGCGCGATCACCCAAGCGCCGTAGAGCAGCATCCCGTCGAGCACCGAACCGTTCATCGTCGATCGTCCGTTCCGTACCGCTTCGAGCATCGAGCGTCCGGCACGCGAGCGCGGATCGATCTCGGTCGGCACATCTCTCCAGGCGCCAGCGAATCGTGCAACCCCGGCAGCCGGCCATGGCGCGACGCGCGGACCCGAGCGGTGACCGCGGCCATCGCGACCTCGCGCGCACGGGTAGGCGAGGCGCGGGCTTGTTGCTAAAGAGGGGCGTCCCGCAGCGGGCCCGGAGAACGATGGAAACTCAGAACCCTTCGTATTCACTCGACAATCCGTTTGCACCGGAGTCCGCTCCGAGCCCCAACGGGGCAGCCCCCGCGGCCGCGCCGACGATCTACGAGGAGGCGCTCGACCTCGGCCGCGAGCTGCTCGACAGGCCGAATCGCGGCGGCGGCCCCGACCGCGTCCGCGTGCAGCACGCGAAGGGCCGCATGACGGTCTTCGAGCGGATCAAGGTGCTGACCGACAAGGAGCCGAACCTCCTCTGGCAGAACTGGGGACCGGGCCTCGACGGCGCGTCGCTGGTCTGCGGCATCCTCGACATCGGCGGGCGCGACGTCGCGGTCTACGGTCACGACTTCACCTTGCGCGCCGGCTCGATGGACGCGACCAACGGCGGCAAGCTCGCGCGCCTCATCTACATGGCGGGCGAGCGCGGCATCCCGCTGATCGGCATGAACGACTCGGCGGGCGCGTTCGTTCCCGCGGGCGTCGGCGGCCTGGACGGCTACTCCGAAGCCTTCACCGCGCTGCGCAAGATCAGCGGCGTCGTGCCGAGCATCTCGCTGATGTTCGGCTACAACGCGGGCGGCGGCTCGTACCTGCCTCGCCAGGGATCGTTCATGATCCAGTGCGAGGACACGTTCATCGGCTTGACGGGTCCCGGCGTCGTCAAGAGCGTGCTCGGCGAGGACGTCTCCGCGGAAGACCTCGGCGGTCCGGGCGTGCACGGCAAGAACGGCGTCTGCGACATCACGACGTCCGACGAGCTGGGCTCGCTGCGCACCGCGATCCGCCTGCTGCGCTACCTGCCGGACAACAACCACGTCACCGCCCCGTTCGCGCCGACCTCCGATCCCGTGGACCGCTTCACGATGGAGGAGGACACGCTCTTCCGGCGCACCTTCCACTCGCCGGCCGGCATGAACGCGCCGCTCGACATCACGCTGTTCATGCAGCTCATCTGCGATCACGGCGAGTACTTCGAGATGCAGCCCGACCGCGCGCGGAACCTGATCACGGCGTTCGGCCGACTCGGCGGGCACGTCGTCGGCATCGTCGCCAACAACTCGAGCGTCGCCTCGGGACAGATCGACACGCACGCGGCGCGCAAGGGCACGCGCTTCATCCGCTTCTGCAACGTCTACAACATCCCGATGCTGTTCCTCGAGGACACGACGGGATTCCTCCCCGGACGCGAGCAGGAGTCGGGCGGCATCGTGCTCGAGGGACGCCGCTTCCTCGACTCGATCATCGATCTCCGCACGCCGTCGATCACGCTCATCATCCGCAACGCGTTCGGCGGCGCGTACGCGAGCTACAACTCGCACTTCGTCGGCGCGGACATGGTCTTCGCGATGCCGCAGGCGCGCGTCGCGGTGATGGGACCGGCGGGCAAGGAGTTCGTCTACAAGGACGAGCTGCGCGCGATCGACGCGACCTTCAAGAAGGCGGTCGCGAGCGGCACGCCCGAGGCGGACGCGGCGCGCGCGCGCGACGCGAAGCTCGCCGAGCTGTCGGCGCGCTACGAGCGCGACCTCATGAACCCGAAGGAGGCGCTGTCGCTGGGCTCGATCTCGCGCATCGTCATGCCGGGCACGAGCCGCCGCGTCCTCACGCAGAACCTGGACTTCCTGATGCGCACGTACACGCCGTCACCGATGAGCGGACCGCAGCGCGAGTTCGAGTAGAGGGATCGATCAGTGCTTGACCGCAACCTTCAGCCCGCGCGCTACGACGACAACCCGTCGGCCTGGCTCCGCTCGTTCTCGCTCGCACCGCTCAAGGTGCTGGTGGTCTGCCGCGGCCCGGTCCGCCTCGAGGCGTTCGAGGTCTTCGACCGCATCGGCGTCGGCGAGTACGGCATGCTGCTGTCCGAGAAGGACTCGGTCACCTACGCGCGCTGCCTGGCTCCCGAGCTGAGAAGCTTCCGCTTCCCGAACAACGTCCATCGCGTGCCCGATTACATGGGCGTCGGACAGGAGGGGAAGCTCGAGCGCATCCGCGAGATCCTCCAGGTCGCGAAGGACCACGGCTACACGCACCTGTTCGCCGGCTACGGCTTCATGGCCGAGGACGCCGAGTTCGTCGAGGCGATCGAGCAGGCGGGGCTCGGCTTCATGGGCCCGTCGTCGCACGTGATCCGCCGCGCCGGCGCGAAGGACGAGGCGAAGAAGCTCGCGCGGAGCCTCGGCAACGCGGTGATCCCCGGCGTCGACGACGTCTCGTCACGCGCGCTGCTCGCGAAGCACGGAGACCGCGCCGCGCTCGAGAAGCTCGCGAAGAAGCACTCGCTCGCGTTCGCGTGGGACGACGCGAAGAGCCCGAGCGAGAACGCCGAGGCGCTGCTGCAGGCCGGCTACGCCGAGACCGTCGAGCTGGTGACGATCCCCGAGATCCAGGCCGCGGCCGGCGCGATCTGCGCCGAGATGTGGCGCGAGCACCCGAAGAACCGCATCCGCTTCAAGCACATCGGCGGCGGCGGCGGGAAGGGCCAGCGCGTCGTCAAGAACGCGGACGAGGTCGCGGCGGCGGTGATGGAGGTGCTCGCCGAGGTCAAGGTGGTCGAGCCCGGCTCGAACCGCAACTTCCTCGTCGAGCTCAACGTCGAGACCACGCGCCACAACGAGATCCAGCTGATCGGCAACGGCACCTGGTGTCTCTCGCTCGGCGGACGCGACTGCTCGGTGCAGATGCACGAGCAGAAGCTGATCGAGGTGTCGCTCACCCAGGAGCTGCTCGACACCGAGATCGCGCGCGCGACCTCCAAGGAGACCGCCGAGATCTTGCGCGGCGACAAGGCGACGCTCGCGCGCATCGAGCTCGAGTCGGAGCGCTTCGGCGAGGCGACCGGGCTCGACTCGGTGTCGACCTTCGAGTGCATCGTCGAAGGCTTCAAGCACTTCTTCATGGAGATGAACACGCGCATCCAGGTCGAGCACGTGGTGACGGAGCTGGTGTACCGGCTCGAGTTCACCAACCCCGCCGATCCGGAGGAGCGCTTCTACGTCGAGGAGCTGATCGAGGCGATGGCGCTGCTCGCGCTGCACGGCAAGCGCCTGCCGAAGCCGAGGCGCGTGGTGCGCAACGTGTCGGGCCTGGAAGTGCGCATCAACGCGACCAACCAGGCGCTGCAGCCGCACGCGGGCGGCATGATCCGCTCGTGGTCGCCGCCGATTCCGGGCGAGATCCGCTTCGACCAGGGGATCGGCACGCCGAACCCCGACACCAAGGCCTTCGTCTTCTACCGCCTCGCCGGCGCTTACGACTCGAACGTCGCGCTGGTGCTCACGGCGGGCACCAGCCGGCGCGACAACTACGAGCGCATGGCCGAGGTGCTGCGTCGCATGGAGGTCCGCGGCGACGACCTGCAGACCAACCTGCCGGTGCACTACGGCCTCGTGCAGTGGTTCCTCGGCAAGGGCGTCATGGCCGAGCCGAGCACGCGCTTCATGCAGTCGTACCTCGCCGCGGTCGGCGCCCTGCAGCAGGCGGTGAACGACTTCGATCTGGCGCTCGCGTGGCAGGAGATCGTCAAGCGCCAGAAGGATCCCGCAGCGCGCGGCGTGCTCCTCGCGAAGGAGACCTTGCTGCAGCGCCCGGTCGCGCTGCTGCTCGCGAACCCGCACGTCTTCGGCGGGTTCCTCGGCCGCCACGACGGCGAGCTGTGGACGCGCGACGGCGACCAGGTCCGCTTCGCGCAGAACCCGATCCGCTTCCTCGAGCGCCTCTACCACTTCCTCGACCTCGAGGACGCGCCGGGCAAGCCGCCGTCGGAGAAGATCTGGGAGCACGACCAGGAGGTGCTGGCGCGCGCCGAGGCGTTCTACGCCGAGGTCGAGCGTCGCACGGGGCTCACCACGTGGGCCGAGGTCGCCGCGCTGTTCGACGCCGGCAAGGCGGAGAAGCTCTGCGGGCGCGACGAGGCGCTCTGGCAGGCGGCGCTCGCCGCGCACCGCGGATTCCAGGCCGGCCTCGAGCTGCTGCTGGTGCTGCCGCTGATCGGCGCGCGTGCGGGCTTCCTCGACGTCACCGTCGGCGAGGACCTGGCGCCGCGCTTCCCCACGCGCTTCACCGACCCTGCCCAGATCGCCGAGCAGACGCGCGCGCTGGCACCGCCGCCGCCGGCGTCCGCGGACGAGATCCTGACGCCGATGGGCGGCACGTTCTACGCGCGCGAGGCGCCGAACCTGCCGCTGCTCGTCGAGGAGGGCCAGCACTTCGAGGCCGGGCAGCCGCTCTTCATCATCGAGGTGATGAAGATGTTCAACAAGATCAGCGCGCCCTTCTCCGGCACCGTCGTCGAGAACCTGATGCAGGGCCGCGACGGAACGGTGGTCGCGAAGGGCCAGCGGATCTTCCGCATCGAGCCCGACGAGCGCTTCGAGCCCGAGTCGGCGAGCGACGTCGCGGCGCGGCGCCGGCAGGTCACGCTCGGCCTGCTCTGATCCGAGCCTCCGCCGGCGCGGCGCCGGGCGCAATCGAATCCCCACTTCTCGCCGTCACCTGATTCGGACCGCCGGGGCTTCACGAGCCCGGCGGCGGAAAGGTGAAGGACGATGTTCGAAGTTCTGGGGTTCGGAGCGATCACCTCGGTCGCGATGCAGGACAGCTTCTCCTGGCCGATGGCTGCCGCGATCGGCACGCTGCTCGCTCCGGCGTGCTGGCTCCTCGCGGTGACGGTCATCGGGCTCGGGCTGTCGCGGATTCGCGATCTCGCGTTCCGCGGGCGGGCCGTGGGACTCGGCCCGCAGGATGGCGGACGCCCGGTGCGACCCGTGCGACTGACGCGCGTCGCCGCCTCCTGATCGCACACAGAATTGACGCGACGGGGGGAGCGGCGGCGAGCTGGCCACCCCCGTCGTCGTGCGCTTTCGCCTCGTCTTGCGCGCCTGCCACGGCCTTCGCCACGGCGCCTCCCCCTAAGTCATCGACACGGCGCAGGTTTCGACCGGTGTCCCATCGTGCCCCATGGCCGCACGGTTGCATGGCACGTCCCCGTCGTGGCGTGGCGGTCGTCCGTCCGCCGGCGGAGCACCGGCTCCTCCCCCCACGCATCCAGAGGAGTTGGTGTCCATCATGCCGAACCGGTTCCGGATCCACCGCGCCTTCCCGGCGACCTGCTTCGCGCTCGTCGCCGCCGTCCTGAGCTGTGCCATCGCATCCGCCGCCTCCGCGGCGGTCACCCTCAAGGACATCACCCTGTCCCCGGCGGTCATCTCCCTGATCCCGGGGCAGACGCAGAGCTACCAGGCGACGGGCGTGTTCTCGGACGGGACGACGCAGGACCTCACGTCCCGCGTCGTGTTCGCGTCGCGCAACCCGGCCGTCGTCGGCATCACCGCCGCCGGCCTGGCAACCGCGGGTGCGGCGGGCCGGACCGAGATCTACGCGACCGACCCGGTCACCGGGAGGGTCTCGCGCTCGAAGGCGCAGGTGTCGGTCGCCAAGCTGTCCGCGATCGTGATCGAGCCGGCGACGCTCCGGATCGAGCCCGGCGCGAGCGCTCGCGTGTACGCCTATGGCTCCTTCGACAACGGCGTCAGCGGCATCGACGTGACTTCGCGCCTCGCGTGGTCGTCGAGCAAGCGGACCGTCGCGACGGTGGTCGCGAATCCCGACGGCAGCGTCGTCGTGAGCGCGCTCAAGCTGGGGACGGCACCGCTCACCGCGAAGGACCCCGTGAGCGGCGTCAAGTCCGACAGCTCCACCGGTGTCGTCACCGTCGGCAGCGCGGGCGGTCCGAAGCTCACCGGCATCTCGATCATACCGGTGTCGCAGCAGCTCGAGGTCGGCGCGCAGGCGACGCTGGCCGCGATCGCCACGTACGACGACGGCTCGAGCGCCGACGTGACCGCGAAGCTCAGCTGGGCGTCGACCAAGCCCCTGGTGGCGAGCGTCGCGAAGGACTCCGACGGCACGGTCCGCGTCTCCGGCCTCGCCATCGGCAGCAGCCTGGTGACGGCGACCGATCCGGCGAGCGGCCTCAAGTCGGCGAGCTCGACCGGGATCGTCCAGGTGACGGCCAAGCCGAAGCTGGTCGCCATCAAGGTCGTCCTGGCCGGCACGGCCGTCCGCGTCGGCGGCACCCTCGGCGTGACCGCGCTCGGCCGCTTCGACAACGGCGCGGAGAACGTGGACGTGACGACGCTCGTCGAGTGGTCGACGAGCGACCGGAAGGTCGTCCGGGCGGACCTCAGCCCCGACGGCTCGGTCAAGCTCGTCGGTGTCGCCAAGGGAATCGTCAAGGTCAAGGTCCGCGACCCGATCACCGGCTTGAAGGTGGAGAGCGCGGAACGACTCAGCGTGGTCACGACGCTCGCGAAGCTCGCCGTGGCGCCGTCGAAGCGCACGATCCGCATCGGCACCAAGAGCAGGCTCGAGGCGGTCGGCACCTTCGAGCAAGGCATGACGGTCGACCTGTCCCGCGAGGTGAAGTGGTCGTCGAGCGCGACTGCAATCGCCACCGTGGACACGCAGGGCCGTGTCACCGGACGCACGTCGGGCAAGGTCGTGATCAGCGTGGTGGATCCCGTGACCGGCATGACCTCGACGTCCACGGGCGGCAACTCGACCATCACGGTCGTCGGCACGCTGCTCTCGATCGAGGTGACTCCGCGCGTCCTCCCGCTCGCGCTGGGCGAGGCAGGTGCGCTGCGTGCCGGCGGCCTCTTCCAGGACGAGGCCTCGACCGTGAACCTGACCGGCAAGGTCGACTGGGTGGTCTCCGACCCGTCGATCATCTCGATCAACGCGGCCGGTGGCGTGTCCTGCATCAAGCCGGGCAGCACCTTCGTCGCGGCCGTCGACCCGGCGACCTCGATCTCGTCGAGCGCCTCGAACGGCAATGCCGAGGTGCTGTGCGGCGTGCCGATCTCGGGACTGTCGGTCTCACCCGACACGCTGCTGCTCAAGGTCGACAAGACCAAGAAGGTGAAGGCGTTCCTGACCTACGCGAACGGGACGCAGATCGACGTCACCAAGCGCGTCAAGTGGGACTCGACGAACAAGTGGGTCGCGACGGTCGAGAACAAGGACCCGAACATCGGCAGGGTCGAGGGGCAGAGCCCGGGCCAGGCCACGATCACCGCGGTCGATCTGGTGACGGGCATCTCGACGACCGGGCCCGGCGGCACGAGCCTCCTCGTGACGGTTCCCTGACCGCAGGAGCGGCGCCGCCGCGCAGCCGCGCACGACGATGTGGCATTCCGCCTCGCACGCGGCGCGCCGGCGGCACACGCGCGAGCGAATCTCGCCGGGCGCACGATTTTCGCTCGCCCGCAGCGTCCGATCCGGTTAGCGTCCCCGGCGCCGCGCGGCGCACCGCCCAACGACCCGACGAGGATACCCCGTGAGCCGACTTCCCACCCACCGTCGTTCCTGCGCCCCGCGTTTGCCGCTCGGTCTCGCGCTCGTCACGCGCGCGCGGTGCGCGGCCGTCGCCGCACTCGTACTCCTGGTGGGTCTGTTCGCAGCCGGCGGCGCGCACGCCGACACGCGCTGCGGAATCGCGCTGCAGAGAAACGTGTGCCTCGAGGCGAATCCGCTCTGCCCCGGCACCTCCGCGACGCTCGGTCCGAACCCCGGCAGCTGGCCCGGCTTCCAGCGCGATCCGCAGCACACGGGGCGCAGCCCGTTCCCCGGGCCGAGCTGCAACAAGGTGGTCTGGACGACGAAGCTCAAGGGCAAGATCCTCGCCGCGCCGACGCTCGCGCAGCCGGAACAAGGTCAGCCCGAGTCGCTCTACGTGCCGGTCGGCAAGGTGCCGATCTGCGCGCTCGACCCCGCGAACGGCGCGACGCGCTGGTGCGGCACCAACGAGCTCGGCAAGATCGCCGACCGCTCCTCGCCGGTGGTCGGCAACGGCAACCTGCTCTACGTCGGCACGCGCGACAACGACCTGTGGGCGATCGACGCGATGGGCGTGAGCGGCCAGCAGGCGACCGTCGCCTGGCGCCAGAAGGTCTGCACCGACGGCGACGTCACCACGCCGCCGACCATCGGCTACGACGGCATCGTCTACATGGGCTCCGACTCGCTCGGCGCCGGCACGCTGATGGCGATGTGCCCGGGCGAGTCGCGCCAGCTCAAGTGGTGCAAGAACCCGGTCGGCGGCGGCGGCGTGCGCAACACGTCGCCCGCGCTGAGCCTCGACGGCGAGCGGCTGTACGTCGCGATCGGCGCAGGCGCGCTCGGCGCCTTCGACCCCGAATTCGGCACCGAGCTGTGGCGCGTGCAGTTCGAGCCGCCGAGCGGCGTCGGGCGCGCGCCGAACTACTCGCCGGTCGTGCACCCGCTCGGCGGCATCATCTACATCGGCACCAACAAGGGCATCTGGGAGATCGATCACCAGGTCGACCCGGAGACCGGCAAGGACGTCGCCGCCGCGCGCCTGCTGTTCGACATGACGACGCGCCGCCAGCGCGTGTACTCGCCGCCGGCGCTCGACTACACGAGCAACACGCTGGTGTTCGGTGCGTCGCGCGGCAACGCCAGCACGCTCTACGCGATCGACCTCGACGGCAACCTGAAGTGGCAGCGGCCGATGCCGCGCGGCCGCTTCCGCAACAACCCGCCGGTGATCGATTCCGCGGGCCGCGTCTACGTCGCGCTGTCACGCACGATGTACGCCTTCGCGGCGAACGGCGCGCCGCTCTGGAGCCTCGAGGGCAAGAGCTCCTACGAGTCGTCGCCGATCCTCGCCAACGGCCGGCTCTACGCCGGCCAGACCAACGGCACGGTGATCGCGATCGGCGACTGCGCACCCTGACGCGCGGCATCCTCTCCGCGTCCGCGCCCGATCGGCGAGCGACACCCGCTGCGCCGTGCCACCCGCAGCGTCACGATGCCGTCGCCGTGCGGCGGGCGCGTCAGGAAACGATGCGGTTGCGGATCGTCCCCAGGCGGTCGACGTGGATCACGACGTCGTCGCCCGGCTTCAGGTAGATCCCCGCCGCGCGCGCGTCCTCGACGTACACGTCGACCACGTGCTCGGGGACCGGCCGCTCCCAGCCGCCGAGCAGCCAGCGTCCGAGCCCGCGCGCCATCTGCGTGCGGCTCACGCCCGCGAACACCGTGCCGTGCGGCGTACCCGAGACGAGGAGCGTGTCCTCCGCGAGCGCGTCGCGGTCGCCGAGCAATCCCACCTGCGCACCGCGATGGTCCCAGCGCAGCGACGCGCGCGCGAACGTCTGCGCGAGCAGCTCGTCGACGTCCCAGATCATCGCACCGGCGCGCTCGCGCTGTCGGAGCCCGCCGTTCACGTACAGGCGCAGCTCGACACCGGGCACGAACGCGCGCAGGTCGCGTGGAATCACGAGCAGGTTCCCGACCGGGAGGTAGCCGGGGAAGCTCTTGCCGGTGGCGAAGCCCTTCCCCGAGGCGACGTCCCACGGATCGGCCGCGTGCAGCAAGGTCTCGCGATCGGTGTAGTCGTTCGCGAGCACGAGCCCCATGGTCTGCGGGCGCTCGCCGGCGCGCAGCGGTGCGAGCGGCACCAGCGCGAGCTCGACCTCGTAGTCGAGGAGACCGCTGCCGGCGGACACCGGCGCGTCCGGCGCGGTCGGACGCACCAGCTTCGCGAACAGGAACGGCCCTTCCTTCACGCCGGCCTCGCCCGCGTGCTCGGGGTAGTTGGTGCCGGCCGCGACGTGCGCGTCGCCGAGGTCGAGCGGCAGGATCAGCGCGGACGCCGGCACCGAGACCAGCGCGTCGCCGATCGCATCGCGCACCGCGCGGGCGAGCGCGTCGTGGCCGAGCGTACGATACGCCTCGAGCGCGCTCGTCACCTCGCGCCCGAGCGCGGCCGAGAGGTCCACGCCCTCGACCGTCCCCGCACGCCACGCACGCACCGCGATCACGCGCGGCGGGCGGCCGTCGCCGCCGGCGACGCGCGCGAAGGTCAGCGCCTCGTCGGGTGCGGCGATCGCGACGTCGTCGAACGCCTCGGGCGACGCGGTCTCGTCGAAGGCGGGCTCCCAGTGGAAGGCACACGAGCCGAGCAGCGCCGTGAGCGCGGTCAGGAGAGGCGGCAGAAGCGTACGCATGGCCCACGCTACCTATGCGGATCCATCCCGCGCACGTCCATGACCGCGCGAGCCGGATCGTTGGCCGCGCGAGCCAAACCGCTTGCCGCGATTTGCCCCGCGAGGTCACGCGCTCCGGCCGGGCGCTTCCGGCAGCGGCCGCGTCGTGGTTCCCTCGGTCATGGCCATGCTGCGGACCCTGGCGACTCTCGTCGCGCTCGTCGCGCTGCTGCGCACCTCGAACGCGCCGGCGGCAGACCGCGCCCCCGCGATCGACCTCTCCGCCTGTCCCGCGACGAGCGACGTCGTCGTGCTCGCGAGCCCCCGCGTGCCGCGCGCCGGCATTCCGCTGCGCGTGGTCGCGGCCGCACCGCGGCCGCTCGACGCGACGCTCGTGGTCGAGCGCGCGGGCGGCAGCGCGGTCGCGTCGAGCGGCTATCGCCGCGGTGCCTCGCCGTACTGGTGGACGGCGACGGTAGAGACCCCGACGTCCGGCACCTACCGCGTCGCCCTCGGCCGCGGCGGCGACGTCGCCGGCTGCGCCGCGATCGTCGTCGGCGAGAGCGCGCCGTCACGCCGTGCGCGGCCGGCGGGTGCGGTGTGGCCGGTCGAGCGCGCCTGGGACCGCGACACCGAGGCGCTCTACTCCGTCTGGGTCGAGAAGCTGTTCGACGATCCGCTCGACGCCGAGCCCAGCTGGAAGGGCCTCGGCACGGTGCTCGCCGACCCGCAGCGAAACCTGCTGCACGACCACCTCGGACTCGGCGAGGACTCGGGCAAGAAGATGGTGCTCAACCCCGACTGCGCCGATCTGCCCTTCTTCCTGCGCGCCTACTTCGCGTGGAAGCTCGGCCTGCCGTTCGGCTACTCCGCCTGCTCACGCGGCACGGCGACCGGACCACCGCGCTGCGACGGCTGGCGCTCGAACCTGGCGCCCGACAGCCCGCCGTCCGCAGACGACGTCGCGGCGTTCCTGCACTTCGCGCGGCGCGACGTCGGCTGGGGCGTCCACTCCGGCACCGCGCGCGCGCCGGCCGCGGCCGACGCGACCGACCTCTATCCGACGCGCATCAGCCCGGAGACGATCCGCCCGGGCACCGTGTACGCCGATCCGTACGGACACACGCTGGTCGTCGTCGCGCGCCTGCCGCAGACCGACGAGCGCGCGGGACTCCTGCTCGCGGTCGACGCGCAGCCGGACCTGACGGTCGCGCGCAAGCGCTTCTGGCGGGGCAACTTCCTCTTCTCGGTGGACCCGAAGCTCGGCGGCGCCGGCTTCAAGCACTTCCGCCCGATCGTCGCCGACGGCACGAAGCTCCGCCGGCTCACCAACGACGAGGTCGAGGCGCGCGACGACTACGGCGACTTCTCGATGGAGCAGTACGCGAGCGGCGTCGACGGCTTCTACGACGCGATGGACGCGATGCTGTCGCCCGAGCCGCTCGATCCCGAGCGCGCCTTCGCGTCGATCATCGACGCGCTCGACGAGCAGGTCGGCGCGCGCGTGCGCTCGGTCGCGAACGGCGAGGCGTACGTCGCGAAGAACCGCGGCACGATCGCCATGCCCGAGGGGGCGGCGATCTTCGAGACCACCGGCGCGTGGGAGGACTACGCGACTCCGTCGCGCGACCTGCGTCTGCTGATCGCGATCGACGTCGTGCGCGACTTCCCGGCGCGCGTCGAGCGCCAGCCGGAACGCTTCGCGCTGCGTCCGGGCGCTGCGCCCGCCGACGTGCGGCGGTCCCTCGAGCGCCTCCTCGAAGCCGAGGCCGCGCGGCGCAGCTTCACCTACGTGCGCAGCGACGGCGGCGAGCAGACGCTCACGCTCGCCGCCATGCTCGCACGCGCGACGGCGCTCGAGATGGCCTACAACCCGAACGACTGCGTCGAGACGCGCTGGGGAGCGGCGAAGGGCAGCGCCGAGGCCGCGAGCTGCCGTCGCGCGGCGCCGCCGGAGCAGCGCGCGCGCATGGAGCGCTACCGCGAGTGGTTCGCGGAGCGCCGGCGCCCGCCACGTGCTTGACGCCGACGACCGGCACGACGGTGCTCGCCGACGCCCGCCGCGTGCTTGACGCCGACGACGGCACCAAGGTGCTCGCCGGCGCTCAGCGCGCCGCGCGCGCCGCCGCCCGTGCGTCGCGCGCGAGCACCGGATCGCGCGCCTCGAGCGCGCGCAGCACGGCGGGCGGCAGCGGCCGCTGCGCGATCAGGATCCAGCGCAGGCGCGTCGTCACGTCGGGGGCGGGATCGCCCAGGTGGCGGACGACGTCCAGCAGCACCGGCTCCGGTAGCGGCAGCCGGCGCGACAGCGCGTGCGCCGCCCACAGGCGCAGCGACGCGTCGGGCGACTCGAGCGCCGCCGCGATGCGCGCGCTCACGTCGTCGCCGGGCGGCGCGAGGCACGAGACCAGGCGAATGCCCTCGGGGTCGCGAAACAGGCCGTCGGGCAGATCGCTCGAGCGGAAGTGGTCGCCGACCTGCTCGTGCTTGCGCAGCTCGCACATGACGTCGACGGCGTCGCTGTCGAGCGGGCGGCGCAGCAGCTCGCGCGCACCCTCGAGCGCGAGCGTGCGGAAGCGCTCGGGCTCGAGCCAGCCCATGTGCACGGCGAAGTGTCCGAGCTCGAGCTGCAGGGCGGAGACGTCGAGCTGGTAGACCAGCGCGACCACGCGCTCGCGCGCCGCCTCGTCGGCGCGGATCTCGTCGAAGACCTGCCGCTCCGCCCCCTGCATCTTCTCCGGCGGGTGGCGTTCGACGAACACCTGGACGCTCGGCACGAAGGCGAGCATGTCGGGACGCGTGACCAGGTCGCGCACGATCTCGAGCCGGCGCAGGACGGGCACGCTCTCGTCGTAGAGCGTGCAGATCAGGTCGCGATCGCGCGCGCCCGGCTCCGACGCGTCGAGCCCGGTCGCCGCGACCAGGCTCGTGCCCTTGAACGCCGCGAGCAGCGCGCCGTTCGGCGGCCCGCCGGCGGTCACCCCGTCGAGGTGCCGCCGGTAGTCGCCGACGGTGTCGAAGTAGCGCTCGAGCATGGGGGCCGTGTACTCGCCCTTCGGCGCCGCCGACGCGAAGCCGTAGATGCGCGGCACGCCGGCGAACACGCGGCGCAACGCCTCGCGGAAGGCGGGCCCGAGCGGCCCGTAGCGCATCGCGACCACGCGCTCGGCCTGCGCGCGGTCGAAGCCGTGGTCGAGCAGCACCTGCAGGTAGACCTGCGGGCCGCGCATGTCGACGTCCTTGGTCGCGAGCGTGTTGCAGGCGAGCAGGAAGACCTCGCGCGGGTCGTGGAAGAGCCCGTCGCAGCGCGCCTGGCACGACGCCTCCTCCATCTCTTGCAACGACAGCGAGCGCCCGCAGCTGCCGAAGAAGCGGCCGGCGAACTCCGCCGTGATCACCACCAGGTCGCACTTCAGGTCCGCCCGGCACGAGCGGCCGATCCAGCCCGGGTCGGCGCTGGTCGGGCGGAGCCCGGACGGGTCCGGGCTCGCCTCGCCGAGCAGCGGCGGCGGGCTCAGGTCGACGATCCGGAACTGCGACGCCGGCAGGCGGCTCTCGAACACCTCGAGCTCGTACGGGCTCGCGAAGCGGAAGGCGCAGACGGTGCGCCGGTCGTCGGCCGCGGCGCGGCCGGCGAGCAGCACGACGAGCGCCGCCAGCGCGATCCTCCCGAGCCGCACCTGCACGCTGCCTGATTGACATCCGTGCGCCGGAGAAGCTACCGGGACGTCGTGCCGCGCCCGGTGGTGGGCCCGAATCCGGGCCGTGGTCGCGGACAGGAGGTTCTCGGGCCGATGCGGTGGTGGGCGGCGGCACGACGCGGCGGCAGCTTCGCCGCGATCCTCGCGTTCGCGGTCGCGCTGCTCGCGGCGGGCGACGCAGGCGTGGCCGCGCGGCCAGCGGCCGCGGCCGCCAGCTTCGACGCTCTGATGCGCGCCGAGCAGCGTCTCGCCACCCACTTCGCGAGCCGCGGCGTCGCCTACCCGCCACGCGCGGTCACGCTGATCGGCTTGAAGAGCGAGGGCCGCCTCGAGCTGTGGGCGGACGACGGCGCCGGCTGGCGCTTCGTGCGCTCGTACCTCGTGCAGGCGACCAGCGGACGCCTCGGGCCGAAGCTGCGGCAGGGCGACGAGCAGGTGCCCGAGGGCATCTACCAGGTGAGCGCGCTCAACCCGCGCAGCCGCTACCACCTGGCACTCCGGCTCGACTACCCGAACGCGTTCGACCAGGCGCGCGGCGACGAAGAGGGTCGCACGCGCCTCGGCGGCGACATCATGATCCACGGCGACCGCGTCTCGGTCGGCTGCCTGCCGATCGGCGACGACTCGATCGAGGAGGTGTTCGCGCTCGCGACGACGGTCGGCATCGAGAGCATGACGGTCGTCGTCGCGCCGCTCGATCTGCGCGTCGTGGACGCCCGCACGGCGCTGGCGCAGGTCAAGCGCCCGCCGCGCTGGCTCGGCGACCTCTACGCCGACATCGCGCGCACGCTGGCGTCGTTCCCGCTCGCCGCGGCCGGCAGCGCCGATCCGTCCCTGATCGTGCCGCCGCGCCGGCAGACGGTCGCGAAGCCGCAGTGTGCGCCCTACGACGCCGCCGACTGCGAGCGCCGCTGCCGCGCCGGCGAGGCCGCGAGCTGCGCGCGGGCCGGCGTCCTGTTCCGCGACGGCCGCGGCGTGACGCGCGACCCCGACCGGGCATGGCGTCTGCTGACCAGCGCCTGCGCGCGCGGCGACGCCCTCGGCTGCGGCGCGCTCAGCGACCTCGTGGTGTCCGACGACGGCGCGCGCCGCGACACCGCGCGCGCGGCGACGCTCGCGCGCAGCGCCTGTGACGCCGGCGACGGCCACGGCTGCGCGCGCCTCGCGAGCCTGTGCAGCGAGAAGCTCGTCTACCCGTCGGCCGTCGCGGCGTGCGATCGCGACGAGGTCGACCAGCTTCGCCAGCGCGCGGTGTCGAAGCTCGCTTCGCGCTGCACGGGCTGGGGGGCGTACGACTGCTTCACGCTGGCGACGATCTACGCCGACGGCGACCCCGACACCGCGCGACGCTTCGCGAGCGCGTCGTGCCGGGCGGGCGACCCCGGCGGCTGCGACCAGCTCGGGCTGCTCGAGCAGCGCAGCGGCGACGTGATCGCTGCGCGAAAGCTCTACGAGCGCGCCTGCGGCGCCGGCTACGCGCGCGCGTGCACGCGCTTCGGCGGCACGATCGTCGCGGCCCCGCCGACGCGCGTCGCGTCCGGCGGCTGACGGCGCCACGTCTCCGACGGAGGCGTGGCCCCGTTCGAAGTCGGCTCGGGTGCTAGGGAACGGCCAGACGAACCCCACACAGCTCGTGCAGGGTGAGCAGATCGCGATCGACACCCAGCACCGCCAGGTCGTGCTCCAGAGCGACCGCCGCGACGAGACAGTCGACGGTTCCACGCACGGTGCGACCGGCGCGTCTGCACCTCGCGTACAGTGCTGCGGCGTGCTCGTAGGTCTCGGGGAACACCGGCTCCACCACCGCACATGGCGCCAGCAGGCGGCCCAGATCGTCCGCCTGAGCCGCCGTCCGGGCCCCCTGCAGAACCTCCTGAACGACGACCCCGGTGAGCCAGAGGAGCTGCCCCGAGCTCAACGCATCCGTCAGCGCGTGATCGACACGCGAGCCGGTGGCACGGAGCCACTCCACCCAGGCCGACGTGTCCACCAAGGTCGGGAGCGTCGAGCGTGCCGTCACGATCGTCGCATCTCGTCGAGGCTGCCTGCCCAGCCGGAGCCGCGCAGGCGTTGCGCGAGGCGGCGCTGCTCTTCACGAGCGACCAGCTCGCGCAGTGCGCGCTCCAGGACGTCGCGTGCCGTCCGCAGTCCCGTGAGCTTGCGGGCGCGGGCGACCAGCCGGTCGTCGAGAACCACGTTGGTGCGCTTCATACACCTCGAGTACACCTGCCGACCGGACCGGACAAGCGCAGCGCACGCGCTGCATTTCCTCCACGCCGGTAACGCGCCATGCTGCGCGCCATGCGCAACCACCGCTCGCTTCTCGCCGCCGTCGTGACCGTCTGCTTGACGGCTTCCGCCGCCTGGTCGCCGCCCAGCGCGGCCGCGTTCCTCGGGGAGAGCGCCACCGAGGAGGCACAGCGCATCGCGCGCGCCCTCGATCTCCGTCCGGGCTCCATCGTCGCCGACGTCGGCGCGGGCGACGGCTCGTACGCAATCGCCCTCGCCGCGCTCGTCGGGCCGGAGGGCCGCGTCTTCGCGACCGAGATCGACGAGGACGAGCTCGCCGAGATCCGCGAGAACGTCGCGAAGAAGGGCGTCGGCAACGTGACCGTCCTGCCGGCGGCCGCCGGATCGACGAACCTCCCACAAGGATGCTGCGACGCCGTCCTGCTGCGCGACGTCTACCACCACCTCACCGAGCCGGCGGCGATCGGCGCGAGCATCCTCGCAGCACTGCGTCCGGGCGGCCGGCTCGCGGTGATCGACTTCCCGCCCTCGCTCTGGCTCGCACCGTGGACGCCCGACGGTGTCCCCGAGGACCGCGGCGGCCACGGTGTACCGATGGAGGTCGTGCAGCGCGAGCTCGCGGCGGCGGGCTTCGAGCCGGTCGCGACGGACCCGAGCTGGTCCGACGGCTGGCTCCTCGACCTCTTCCTCGTCGTGGTGCGCAAGCCGTCCAGCTGACGGGTCCATCCGCGGGTCGTGTCCCGATCGGATACCACCGGCCCGCACGAGACGGTTGCATTCCGCGGCGCGGACGCTCACAGACTCGGAGTCGGAGGGCGTCCCATGGCGGAGGAGATGGTCTACGAGGATCGCATGAGCGACGGCGACGCGCTCATGTGGGGGATCGAGCACGACCCCATCCTGCGCTCGACGATCACCGGCGTGTGGCTGCTCGACCAGGCGCCCGACCGCGCGCGCCTGCTGGATCGCGCGGCGCGCGCGCTGCACCACATCCCGCGGCTCCGCCAGCGCGTCGCGGCGAATCCGTTCTCGATCGCGCCGCCGCGCTGGGAGGTCGACCCCGACTTCGATCTCGGCTTCCACCTGCGCTTCATGCGCGCGCCCGGCGGCGGCTCGCTGCGCGACCTGCTCGACTTCGTGCAGCCGATCGCCATGCAGAGCTTCGACCGCGACCGGCCGCTCTGGGAGCTGTACGTCGTCGAGTGCCTCGAGGGCGGACGCGCGGGGCTGGTGATGAAGGTCCACCACGCGATCTCGGACGGCGTCGGCATGGTGCAGATGATGGGTCGCCTGATGGAGACCTGGCGCACGCCCGACCCGTCGCGCGGGCACCGTCCGCTGCCGCCGCTCGCGGAGCCGCAGTACAAGGGGATCGGCGAGCGCTTTCTCGACGCGCTCGGGCACGAGCGCCGGCGCCAGGTGAGCCGCGCGCTCGGCGTGCTCGACGCGCTGCGCACCGGCGTGCCCGAGGCGATCCGCCATCCACTCGGCACCGCGCAGGAGCTCGCCGAAGCGGTGGCGAGCGTCGGGCGGCTGCTCAAGCCGGTCGCGGAGCCGCTGTCGCCCATCATGCGCGGCCGCTCGCTGCGCCGCCACCTCGACGTGCTGCAGGTGCCGCTCGCGAGCTTCCGCGGCGCGGCGAGGGTCGCCGGCGGCACCGTCAACGACGCGTTCGTCGCGGCGATGGCGGAAGGGCTCGCGCGCTACCACGAGCGCCACGGCGCGCACGCCGACGCGCTGCGCATGACGATGCCGATCAACGTCCGCGAAGGTGAGAAGGGTCACAAGGCGGGCAACCAGTTCGTCCCGGCGCGCTTCGAGGTGCCGCTCGGCGTGCGCGACCCGATCGCGCGCATGCAGCGCATCGGCGAGCTGGTGCGCCAGCAGCGTAGCGAGCCGGCGCTGCCGCTGATCGACGAGATCACCGCGCTGCTGAACCGCTTCCCCGCCGCGGTGTCGACGCAGCTCTTCGGCAGCATGTTGAAGGGCGTCGACTTCGTGACCAGCAACGTCCCCGGGCCACAGATGGACGTCTACGCGAGCGGCGCGCTCATCGAGCAGATCTACGGCTTCGGCCCGCTCTCGGGTGCGGCCGCCAACATGACCTTGTTCAGCTACCGCGGCGCGTGCGGCATCGGCATCAACACCGACCAGGTCGCGGTGCCGGATCCGTCCGTGCTGCGCGCGTGCCTGCAGGAGGGGATCGATCAGGTGACGGGGGTGGCGTAGCCGCGTGCCGGCCGCCGCGCGCCGCGTGCGACCGTTCGCGGGCGACGCGCGGCGCACCCCTCAGTGCTGCGGCGTGCAGACGAAGCACGGCGGCGTCCCCCCCGCGGCGCACGCGGTTTCCTGACAGACTCCCACCGGTCCCCCGGGGAGCTGGCAGCGCGTACCGAAGGCGACGCAAGCGTCGGGCGGCGGCGTGCCGATCCCGTCGCAGGCGGCGCACGCGACGAGCACGACGAGCGCGCCGAGGCAGCGCACGAGCACCGATCGTCCGACGAGTCCGAGCACGCGAGCGAAGGTCATCCGGGCGAGCCTACGCCACGGCGACCTCCGCATCGAGCGTCGGCTCGAGCTTCAGCGAGCTCGTGACGAGACAGCCCGTCTCGGCCTTGGCGAGCAGGCGTCGCGCGCGCTCCGCGTCGCCGCCCGCGGGCAGCACGAGCCTCGCGCTCAGGTGCATGCCCGTGAACCGCGTGACGCCGTCCACGCGGTCGAGCGTCCCCTCGGCCGTGCAATCGATCCGGCTCCACTCGAGCTTCGAGGCGCGCGCGATCGCCCGGAACGTGAGGACGAAGCAGTCGGCGACCGCCGCGACCAGCAGCGTCTCCGGCGACCAGCATCCCCCGGGCCCGCCGAACTGGACGGGCGCGGCGCTCTCGATCGCCGGTGCGCCCTCGGTCGCCACGGCGACGCCCCCCTCGGTGCCCGCCAATGCACGGGCCTCGTAGCGATGCGGAAACGCGTCCACGCTTCACCTCCTTCTTCCTTCCCTCGGAGTCGCCCCTCGAGCAGCAAGAGACGGACCGCGGGGTCTCGGCGACGTGCGGGCCTTCCCCGGTCGGACGTCCGCACCGGCTTCGCCGGCCACGAGGGGATGAAGAACCGCTCGGTGTCTTGATCTGACGTTCGCACCGGCTTCGCCGACCACGAGGGGATGCAGCACCGCTCGGTGTCTTGATCTGGTGTTCTCGACCGCGCGAATCCGCTCGCGCGCGTGAGAAACCGGCGGCGCGACCGTCAGACGGAGAGCACGACGCTGCCGACCGTCAGACGGAGAGCACGACGCTGCGCAGCGCGTGCGGCGGCACGGCGAGCGCGAAGCGCCCGTCGCGCACGGCGAGCTCGGCGCCGTCGGGTGTCTCGTCGAGGCGCACCGGCTGCGCGCGCGTGCACGGGAAGCCGAGCCGCACCTCGGCGCGGTGCTCCGCGGCGCCGGGGTTCAGGAGCCGCAGCACGATACCCGCGCGCTCCGCCGCCGGTTTGAGCGCCGACACGACGACGTCCGCCGGCAGCACCTCGAGCAGGGCATGCTCCGGCGGGGCGAGCGGCGCCGCACCGGCGACGACCGCGCGCAGGCCGACCTCGGCGTCGCGCGCCGCGCGGACGTCGAGACCCGCGAGCATCGAGAGGCAGGCCGTGAACGGCGTCGTGCACTGCGCCTCCGGCGTCGGCAGGGTCGGCCCCGCGACCTGTGGCCGCGTCTTCAGGTCCATGCGCGCGAGCCAGCCGACGGCGCGCAGCAGGGTGAGCGCGATCACACCGTCGGGCGTCACCTCCGCCTCCGGCAGCCCGGGAGCGACGACGGTGAGACCGTTCGCCGCGACGAAGCCCTGCTGCGGGAAGGTCGCCGGCGCGGGGTGCACCCAGGCGCGGTCGTCCGGACGCGACGTACCGCGCCGCGCGACGTCGAAGGTGGTCGCGGCGTCGAACGTCGTGCACGGGGCGCCGGTCGGGAAGAGCAGCCGCAGGCGGTGGTCTTGCGCCGCGCTCGCGACGCGTACCTCGAGGTCGACCCGCGCGACGCCCGGCGCGACGCGCGCCGTGACGTCGAGCACGAGCGGCGCTCTCGCCCCGTCACGCGCACGGCGGTCGGCGGTGAGCGCACGTGGCAGCGACAGCGCGCGGCGCACGTGCAGCGACGCGATGCCGCTCGCGTGTCGCACACGCCGCACCGCGACCGCGACCACCTCCGGCGCGCCACCGCCGACCGGGTCGAAGTCGTAGGTGTCGCCGCGGTCGCCGGTGTCCTCGAGCGCGCACAGCCCGGACCAGCATCGGCCGCCGATCTCGACGTCGAGCGTACCGTCGTCGGCCGGGCGCACGACGATCCCATCCGCCGCGATCTCGCGGCCGTCGTCCTCGAGGTCGGCGCTCGCCGGTCCCGCCGCGAGGCGGACGCGACGCCAGCCGAACGCGGGCACGTCCCGCACCACCACCTCGATGCTGCGCGGCGCGCGCTCGGCGACCAGCCGGATGCGAGCGGGGTCGTCGTCCGCGAACGCGCGCACCGGCGCGCCGTCGATCGTGAAGCCGTCCGCCCCGAGGTCCGCCATCAGCAGCGGGTGGATCGCCATGGTGCGACCGCCGCCGTCGTCGCGGAACGCGAGCCAGCGCGCCGGCGAGAGGTCGAAGCGCACGACGTCGGTGCGCGCGTGCGCGGACGGGTTGAACACGGCGAGGTCGATCGCGTCGGACCACGGCGCCTGGCGCGTCGTGTCGAGCCCCGCGACGCGCTCGAGGCAGCGCGTCGTCGTCTCGTGCGCGAGCTCCTCGGCGGCGTCGTAGCGCGCTTCCATCTGCGCGTGCACGCGGTCCTGCGAGCAGCCGCAGATCGAGTCGTGCGCCTGGTTCTTCAGGAGCTCCCGCCACGCGGCGCGCAGCGACGCGCGCTCGTCCGGCGCGCCGAGCGTGTTGCCGAGGGCGCTCCACGGCTCGGCCCAGGTCTCGAGCGCGGTCTCGGCGCGCCGGTTGCGAAGCTTCTGCGGCATGCGCGTCGACCACACGCCGGCGAGCAGGTTCGCGATGCGCGCGCCGACGAGCTCGCCGCGGTACCGCGGCGTCGCGCCGGTCACCGGCAATGCCGCCGCGAAGTCGTCGAGCAGCGCGCGCCGGACGTCGTGTCCGCTCGCGCGCGCGAGCGCCTGCGCAGCCAGCGCGGTATGCCCGTCGGGCGGCGCGTGGTCGAAGCCGTTCATCAGCAGAACGGCACCGCTCTTCGTGCGCGCGGCGAGGCGCGCGCTCAGGTCGGCGAGAAACGCGGCCGCCGCGTCGTCGCGCTCGGGCAGACCCGACGCCGCGAAGTAGCCCTCGCCGAGGTGGTGCGCGAGGACCGCGCTTCCGTCGGGCGCCTCCCACAGGAACTCCGCCGGCAGCGCGTCGATCTCGTCGCCGTTGCCGCGCCAGTAGACGAACGGCCCGATCCCGAAGCCGGCGAAGATCTGCGGGAGCTGGGCCGGGTGCCCGAACGAGTCGGGCGTGTACGCGACCCGCGACACCGGACCGATCGCCACGCCGACGCGACGCCCCTCGAGCAGGTTGCGCACGTGCGCCTCGCCCGACGGCAGCAGCGAGTCGGGCTGCACGTACCAGGGTCCGATCGCGAGGCGTCCCGCGCGGCACGCGTCCTCGATCTGCTGCCGCTGCTCGGGGCGGACCTCGAGGTAGTCCTCGAGCACGATGGTCTGGCCGTCGAGCAGGAAACGGAAGCCGTCGTCGGCGTCGAGCAGCTCGAGGACGCGATCGATGGTGTCGACGAGGCGCGCGCGGAACGTCTGGTATGTCCGGTACCACTCGCGATCCCAGTGCGTGTGCGAGACGAGGAACACCTGCATGAATTCTCTCTATCGCACGAAGCGCGACCGGCGCGCGAAGGGCCGCTACGTCGTGCCGTGCTCGCGCTCGTACAGCTCGGGCAGGAAGTTCTCGAAGTTGCCGACCTCCTCGACGTTGTGTCGCATCCAGGCCTCGCCGCGCGAGTCCGGGAACGCGAGGGCGCGGATCGCCGCGTTGAGCGCTCGCGACGAGACGCCCACCGTCAACGAGTTCTCGTACAGCGTGCCGCCGTCGACCGGCGTGAACGTGTAGTCCATCCGCGAGACGACGATTCCCGCGACGCGGTCGTGGTGCGCGAAGCCACCCGTGTCGAGCCGCTCGATGAAGGCCTGGATGTCGACGCGGTGCTCGGGGCGGCCCTGGAAGAACTCGACGATGTGGAACACCGCCCCCGGCCCGGCCTTGCCGCCGTCGCGGGCCGGGCGGAGATACTCGTGGAGGACGTGGTCCCGCGGGTGCCAGGCGCGGTAGCGGGGAACGCGAAGGTCGCCGACGGTCAGGTGACCGTCCATGTGATGGAACCACCACACCAGCATCGCCGGCGTGACGCCCTTCACGACGTCGTGGCGAATCAGGAAGCGCGAACGTCCACTGTGATCGCGCTCGACCCGGGTCTGCGCAGACTCGAGAGGCTTCAGCCGCCAGCCGAGATCGAGCGGCGCAAGCGGCCGGTGACGCCCGAACAGCACGCGGGCACCATATCCGGCTGCGCCCGCGAGGAAAACGACGCCGTGCGCGCGGTCGTCACCGCGTCGGTACGTGACGGCGGCATGACACGCAGCGGGGCGCGGTGACCTCGCAGGCGTGTAGCCCGCAAGGGAGCACCGACGCCCGCCGAGTTCATCAGCCGGTCTTCTGCACTCGATCGGCGCTGTCAGAAATTCTTGAATTTACGTGTACGGAGCGCATTGACGCATTGTGCAGGCGACGACGCGGGGAGTATGCAGAAGGTCGACCGAAAGGAGCCCTCGATGCGCCGCCCCGACCGTCCTCGCCCGATCGCCGTCCTGCTCGCACTCCCGGTGGTGCTCGCCTCCCTGGTCACGCTCCGCGGGGAGCCCGTCCACGCCCAGGAGTTCTGCGCCGGCGGGCCCACTGCCGACGCGCGGAACATCGCTCCCTGCCGCACTTACCTGACGTACGGCGCTTGCAGCGTTGGCTGCACCGGCTCACTCGGTCTCAACTGCCAGTGCTTCTGGGACGATCCGACGAACCCGAACGCGTTCCCCTCGGACATGGCTTTCGGCAGCGGCAACGGCACGAACTGCACGCCGGAGACGCCCTGCTGCTGGAACAAGCCGTGCTGGCTCTTCGTCGACGAGGGCGCCTGCGCCATCGGCGGCGGCGGCAGCGCCGGTGGCGAGATCGTCGAGGACGGCTGTCACTGGTTCGCCGACGAAGGGCGCTGCGGCTGCAATCCGCCGCTGGTCGACGCCCTGCAATGCATCGACCCGGCCCAGGGGGCCTTCGCCCCGTTCGACTGCCAGTGTCCCTACCTGACGCGCGAGGAATGGCTCGCCCAGGGCGCCCGGGGAGCCTGCGCCCCGCCGGCGCTCGATCACTTCCTGCTCTACAAGGCGAAGACCAGCAAGGGTGCCGCGAAGTTCGTGCGCTTCGGCTCGGTCGCCCTGAGCGACGCCTTCCAGAGCGACGCGCCCTATCAGGTCACCAAGCCCGTCAAGCTCGGCCTGCCGGCTGACAAGAACGCCGAGGGCGTGAGCGACCCCGACACGCACCGCGAGGAGTACCTGGTGAAGCCCGTCAAGGGCGGGCCCGTGTTCGCGAAGCGCTCGGACGTGCGCGTCGTCAATCAGTGCAACGACCTGCTGCTCGAGGTCGTGAAGCCGGTGAGCCTGCTGGTGCCGACGTCGAAGAGCCTCACCGATCCCGTGACCGCGCCCGATCCCGTGCACCACAACCTCGAGCACTTCCTCTGCTACCAGGCGAAGGCGCAGGCGAAGCTCGCCGACGGCACGAAGCTGCCGAAGTTCCCGAAGGGCATGCAGGTCGAGGTCGCGGACCAGTTCCAGACCCGGCTCTACGACCTCGTCAAGATCACCAAGCTGTGCAACCCGGTCGACAAGAAGGGGACGCCGACCCTGCTCGCCGGACCGAACAAGGGCGAGGCGAAGCCGATCACGCCGGCGACGCGCGTCGCCGACGAGCCGCACCTGGTCTGCTACCAGGCGCGGCTCGCGAAGAAGGCGATCGCGCAGGGCATGGGGTGCGGCCCCGCGACCCCGGGCGACACGGGGACGACGATCGTCCCCGCGCAGCCGAAGCACGCGCCGGTCACGGGTCTCTTCGTCGCGAACCAGTTCGGCGCGGAGCGCCTCGACACGGTGACGGAGGCGGAGCTCTGCATTCCGTCGTCGGTGGAGTGAGCGACCGGCAGCGCGCGCCGATCGACTTCCGCGACCGTCCGCTGTAGCGTTCCGCGGCGGCCGGGAGGAGGTCGGGATGGGCGGCAGGGACGCGCGGCAGGACGCGGCGCAACGAGCTGCGCAGAACGTGGCGCAAAACGCTGCGCTCGACGCGGAGCGCATCGCGGCGCTCGAGCGCGAGGTCGCGACCTTGCGCGCGGAGGCCGCGGCGCGGCGCACGTGGGTGCCGCCCGGGCACTATTACTCGCCGATCCCCGACGTCGCGCAGGTGCTCGCACGCGCCGACGAGCTGTTCTTCCGCCAGCAGCGCGAGCTGCCCGGCGTCGACCTCAACTTCGCGCGCCAGGAGGAGCTGCTGCGCCTGTTCGAGCCGTACTACGCGGAGCAGCCGTTCGACGAGCAGCCGACGGCGCGCTGCCGGTACGGCTTCGCGAACGACCAGTTCGGCCACGCCGATGCGCTGTTTCTCTACTTCGTGCTGCGCCACGCGCAGCCGCGGCGCGTGATCGAGGTCGGCACCGGCTGGTCGACCTGCGCGATGCTCGACGTCGACGACCTGTTCCTCGGCGGCCGCTTGCAGATCACCTCGATCGACCCGGATCCGTCGCGGCTCCGCGCGCGCATGCGGCCCGGCGACGAGCGCCGCGTGACGATCGTCGAGCAGCCGGTGCAGGCCGTCCCGCTCGCGCTCTACGACGAGCTGCGCGCGCACGACGTGCTGTTCATCGACTCGACGCACGTCATGAAGACCGGCAGCGACGTCAATCACCTGCTGTTCAGCGTCCTGCCGCGGCTCGCGTCGGGGGTGTGGGTGCACGTGCACGACGTCGCGTTCCCGTTCGAGTACCCGCGCGAGTGGGTCGAGGAGGGACGCGCGTGGAACGAGGCCTACGCGTGGCGCGCGTTCCTTTCGTACAACGCCGCGTTCGAGATCCAGGTGATGAACACCTGCCTCGAGTTCCTGGCGCCAGACTGGTTCCAGGAGCACATGCCGCTCTGCCTGAGGAACGTCGGCGGCAGCCTGTGGCTGCGCCGGCGCTGAGGTTAGCCTCAAATTATAGTCCGAGACGCTTCCACGACGAACACATTCTAAGCAGAGATCTGGTGCTTGTACGCTTGTAAGCGAGCAGAAATTAAGACACCTGACGCGACTGACACACCCACTCAACTTCCCGCGCCGGGGACACCGAGGCCACTCTTCGACCGGACAGCCCTTATCTGACGCAACGACCTCACGATGGAATAACGAGCCGGCCCAGACGCGACCCGTCGCGACGAAGCACGATTCCGCCTCCGTCCTCGGAAATTACGATACCAACGGCTCCTGGCGTCGCACCGACCGCATCGGCGATCGCCCTGTGGCGGTGCCCTCTCTCGGAAGGGTAGCCGTCGAGTTCGCCGTGCGAGCGAAAGTTGAGCGTAGCTCCAAATGCGATTGGCGCATAGCCGTGATTAAGAATCAACGCGCCGTCAGTCCCGCAAAGAGCGGCCGACCTTCGGAGTTCCACGTTCCAGAGTGCGCTATAGCGCGACAGAGCAGTTCCACTCTGGACCGCTTCTGCGAATAGCCACCCCTTTTTCTCGATTGTGCTCTTCTTCAAACTGCTAATCGCTGACGTCGCTGCGGTGCAGTACATCGCTGAACTTTTCGGATCGGAATCGCCCAGCCATCGCGCCTTTCCTATATGTCGCCTTACTCTACGGACGCTGTCCTTCGGCAGGATCAATACTGCAGCACCGTGGGCCGCTTCACGGAACACGTGGATGGCTCGAGTTATGGCACCGACCGCCGTGAGCAAGGCGACGTCGCGCACATGCTTTCTAATCAGCTTCTTGTCGAGGGCACGAAGTCGCTCCGGAATATCGAAATGCCCAATAGGATACAGGTTTCGCTTAGGGCGCAGGGTCTCCAACCCAAACTCGAGAGCAAGGGACCACTCTATCAGATTCGCCGTATCCTGGAGCGCAAAACGTCTTGCATCGACCGGATTAACTCCTGGAACTACGTCACCTCGTTGATAGTGAGCTTCATGCCACCCGACACTCAAAGAGACGCATCCTGGAGCCGCGATCGTGATTACGACGCAGCCTGTCTCATCCATCTGGGACACTGAATCTTGCGGAATGATTCCCAAAAGAAAAAGTTCGCCATTGTCAACCGCAGTTGCCGCAAGGCACGATGATTGGTCAAGCGCAGGGAAAAGCTCGCGCACCGCTTCAACCGCGAATGGCTCTGGCGTTGCAAACCTAAACGCATCAGAACCGAAGCTGTCAGGAGGCCCTACCGCGATGCTTACGCGGGCACGCCTGCCCTCGTTTGCAATTAAACTAGTTGCGAACGCGACTTGAAGCGCCGTGTCGAGCCAGGAAGGGGGCTCACCCTGAGGCCATTTTACTGAATCTACCAGTTCGCGGAACGACACCAATAGAGGCATTGCGCCTTGTGCCCCACACAGCCGCGTCCCGCAATCACTCGATCTCCGAAGATCGGAGGTATCCGTTCGACGAACCGCATGGCTGACGCCCCGCCGGCGTCGCGCTACTCGCGGTGCTGCCGCGCCTCTCGTCCGGCGTGTGGGTGCACGTGCACGACGTCGCGCTCCCGTTCGAGTACCCGCGCGAGTGGGTCGAGGAGGGACGCGCGTGGAACGAGGCCTACGCGTGGCGCGCGTTCCTTTCGTACAACGCCGCGTTCGAGATCCAGGTGATGAACACCTGCCTCGAGTTCCTGGCGGCGGACTGGTTCCAGAAGCACATGCCGCTCTGCCTGAGGAACGTCGGCGGCAGCCTGTGGCTGCGCCGGCGCTGAGCGCGCGCGATCAGGCGATGCTGGCCGCGGCGGCGCGACGCTCCGCTTCGGCGATCGCAGCGGGCTCGTCGTCGGCGTCGAACCAGACGATCGCGACGATGCGTGCCCCGGCGTCGACCTCGGTGAGCTGCAGCATCTCGATCTGCACCGCGGCCTCGCCCTCGCCGCGCTGGAAGACCTGACGCAGCAGCAGCACGCGGTCGTGCGGCGCCGCGATGACCGCCGTACGCACCGGGAAGAGCCGCACCGACACCGCGAGGCGGACCATGTCGAGCACGGTGTCGCGGCCACCCGACATGCCGATCAGCCGACGGCGGTCCTCCCAGGCGAGGTCGGGCGCGAGCACCGCACGCAGTCCCTCCCAGTCGCCCGCCTCGACGCACGCGCCCCAGCGGTCGCGCGCGCGCCACGCGCCGCTCCGCGCGACGTGCGGCGCGGCCAGCAACGCCGCGTGTTGCATGCCGAGCTGGGCGAAGCGCGCCTTCGCGCGCTCGAGGTCGTCGATCTCGAACAGCTCGACGCCGACGTTGCGTCCGCTCTCGTAGCGGTTGATGCAAACGAACGGCGACTCGAACGCGCCACCGCCGTCGCGCAGCGTGCCGAACAGGCGCCCGACCGACATCGAGCCGTGCTCGGCGACCGCGACGTGGTACAGCACCTCGGTCGCGAGCTCGGTGGTCTGCTCGAACACGGCGGCGAGCGACGCGACGTACGCGTCGGCGTCGGCCGTGCGTCCGCTGCCGGTCCCCCGGTGGTCGACGAACACGAAGTCGTCGCCGAGCGCCGCGCGCACCGCGCGCAGGTCGCGTGCGTGCAGCGCGCGCAGGAACGCGATCTGCGCCGGCGGCATCGAGGCCGCGCCCTCGCCCGTCATGTAGCGCTCGAGCATCTCGACGGCGGCCGCGTGCCGGTCGCCGGCGTCGAACACCACGACCGCCACCAGCCGCTCGTCCGCGTCGACTTCCGTCACGCCGAGGTTGTCCACCTCGAAATCCGACCCGTCGTGGCCGCGCCAGGCGTAGGCGTGCAGCGCCAGGCGATCACCGCTCGTCGCGAGCAGCGTGCGCCTCGTGTGCTGCCAGACCGCACGCGGGATGTGCCGGCCATTCGCGACGAAAGTGTCGAGGCCGCCGGTCATCCGGACCAGCGACCGCCGGTCGTCGAACACGAAGCCGGGCACGCATCCCGCGCGCAGCGCATCCCACTGACCACCGGCGGCGAGCATACGAAGGCGCTCGCCGACGCGAACCGCCGCGTTGGGCGGGATGCGCAGAGGGTCTGACGCGGCCCGCTCCTCGCCGGCGCTGACCTCCGCGAAGCGCTCGAGCGCGCGCTCCGCGTCCTCGATCTCGAACTGCTCGAAGTGCGTGAAGCGCCCGCTCTCGATCAGGACGACGGTGCACGCGAGCGTCTCGAACGGGCCGCCGTCGTGCAGCCTGCCGGCGACGCGACTGATCGCGACCGAGCCGGACGGCGCGATGGCCAGCCGCACGAGGACCTCGGCCTCGCTGGCGCGCGTCAGCTCCCAGATTGCACGCAGGCTCTGCAGGTAGGCGTCCGCGCCTTCGAGCAGGCCGGTTCCCGTGCGCCGCCGCGAGTGCACGACGACGTCGTCGGCGAGCACGGCACGCACCGCCTCGGCGTCGCGTGCGGCGGTCGCGTCGAAGTACGCGGCACTGGCCTCGAGCAGCGGTGCGAACGCCGGCTCGAGCCTCGCCCAGCGTGCGTCGGCCTCGCGGAACGCGGCGCGCCGGTCGTCGCAGTCGAACGACGTCACGCGCGCGATCCGTCCATCCCGATCGGCCTCGATCACCGCCAGCATCTCGACCTCGTACGGCGCCGCTTCCGGTCCACCGGTCCACAGCTGGTGCTGCAGCGCGATGCGCTCGCCGAACACGGCCACCAGGCGTCCGACGATGTGCAGTCCGCGCGCGTCCGCGCTGACCGCCGCGCCCCCCATCGCCACGACCGCCGAGTCGGCGTCGATCACGCCGCGGAACAGCGCCCGGCGGTCGTCGACCACGCCGTCGGCAGCAAACGCGGCGCGCATCGCGACCGGATCGCCCGCCGCGATCGCCGCCGCGAAGCGGTCGTGCGCCGCGATCGCGGCGTTGGGCCGCAGCCAGCGCGCGAGCGGATCGGGTGCGTCGACCGCCGCCACTGCGGCGAGCCGCGAGCGCGCCGCGTCGAGCTGCTCGACGTCGTACTCGTCGAAGCGGCGCATGCGCCCGTCGCGGCCGACCTCGCCGACGATCAGGCTCGGCTCCTCGAACGCGCCACCGTCGCGCGTGCCGGTCCACACGGCGCAGACGAGAAACCCGCTCGCGACGGTCTCGACGTGGTCGAGCCGCATGCGCGTGTCGGGCGCGAGCTCGAACAGCCCCTGCAGCGCGGTCAGGTAGGCGGCTCGATCATGCAGCGGCTCCCAGCCGAGGCGGCGGTGGTCGGCGACGAACAGGTCCGGGCTCAGGCTCGCGGCGAGCGCTTCCCAGTCGCGGCGCGACAGCGCGTCCGCGAAGCGACGCATGGCCGCCTGCACCGCAGGGTGGCGTCGCCCCTCGCCTTCGAGCCAGCGCGCGTCGAGCTCGGCGTAGGCCGCGTCGACGTCGCCGAGGTCGAGCCCGACGTGCAACGAGTGGCGGCCGTGCTCGTCGTACTCGAGCACGGCGAGCCACTCGAGCGCGCTCGGTCCGCTCTGGTGTCCGTCCCAGCGCATGCAGAGGCGCGCCAGCATGAGCCGCTCGCCGCGCGTCGCGAGCGGCGAGGTCTCCGGGTCGACCGTGCGGAAGTCCTCGAACATCGGCCGGATCGCGGCCAGGTACGCCTCGAGATCGGACTCGAGGAGCGCCTCACGGCGCCGGTCGACGTTGCGGAAGCCGTCGGCGTACAGCGCCTGCCAGGCGGGCCAGTCGAGCGCGAGGAGGGCCTCGTGCATGCGCCGCGCGGCGCGAATCGCGCCGGTGTCGGGGACGAAGCGGCTCGCTCGGCCCGCTGGCGGCGCGAGCGCCGCATCCGGTGTTACGCCGGCGACCCGCGAGCCGGGCTCGGCATCGAGCACCCGGCTCCGTGCCAGCGCGGCGTCGGCCTGCTCCGCGTCGAACAGCTCGACGTCGGAGATGCGGCCATCCTCGCCGAATGCCCAGAGCATCACGACGTGCAGCTCGAACGCGCCGCCGCTCGCGCGGTCGACGCCGGTCGTCGAGCGCTGCAGCACGAGCACGCGCTCGCTCGCGGCCAGCACGTCGCGATCCTCGTTGCGCGCGCCGTGCGTGGCCTCGACCAGCGAGCGCACCCCGCGCAGATACCGCTCGGCGCCGCGCGAGCGCCCGAGACCGAGCGTGCGGTGGTCGGTGAAGCGAACGTCCGGGGCCAGCGAGGGCTCGATCGCCTCCGGCCGCATCGCGACCACCGCCGCGACCGCGGCGGCGATGGTCGCGGTGCGCGGTCCGTCCACCGTTCCGGCGAGCAGCTCGGCGTGCCGCTCGTAAAGCCGCGCGACCGCGCTGCCGAGCTGATCGCCGCCGAAGCTCTCCGACCGGACGCGGCGGCCGTGCTCGTTCACCTCGCTGAGCCACAGGTAGTCGTTCTCGAGCGCGCCGATGTCGAAGTCCTCGCGTCGCATGCCCGTCGAGGCGATCGTCTGGCGCGAGAGCGCGAGCACGTCGCCGAGCGTGGCGAGCGGCTCGTGACGGTAGGCGAAGTGACCGCTGTCGAGCAGCAGGCGGAACGATGCCATCGCGCCCGCGCGATCCCACGTGATGCCGAGCGGCCGGTGCACGGTCTCGACGAGGTCGGCGAAGGCCTGCGCGATTCCGTCGAGATCACGCGCCGCGACGAGGCGGTCGAGCCGCTCCAGCTCCGCGCTGGCCGCGTTCGGCCGCACCGCGCGCCGCGCGACGCCGGGCGCGCTCGCGTGCACCGCCGCGAGCTCCGCGAAGCGCGCGTGCGCAGCCGCGCCGTCGTCCGGATCGAAGAGCTCGGTTCGCTGCAGGCGTCCGTCCGCGTCGAAGAAGCGGATCTGGAAGGCGGGCAGCTCGAAGCGCGCACCACCCGCTCGCTCGGTGCCGTAGGTGACCGAGCGCAGGAACAGCGCGTCCGGCCGCACGACGAAGAGCTCCTCGACCCGCGTGGTGACGTCGCGCGCGTGACGGTGCAGGCTGCGTGCAGCCACCAGCACCGCGTCGCGGCCGCGAAGCGAGCCGAGACCGAGCACGCGGTGATCCTCGACGATGGCGTCGGCCGCGAACAGGTCCGCGCTTTGCTCGAAGTCGTCGAGGCCCATCAGCGACGCGACCATGCGCGCGGTGCGCGCCGCCGCCTCGCGACGCGCACCGTCGGGCTCGAGCGCGGCGTGGCGCCGGAACAGCGTCGCGACGGCGTCGTTCAGGCGCTCCTTCGCGAACGACTCGGCGTGGACGCGCCGGCCCTGCGCGTCCACCTCGCTGAGCCACAGCTGGTCGCCCTCGAACAGTCCGACGTCGACGCCCCGGCGCGCGAGGCCGCCGCACGTCACGCGCTGATGGCAGAGCGCCAGCGACTCGCCGAGCGTCGCGATCGGCACGTCGTGGAAGTGCACGTCGTCGACCCGGAACAGCATGCGGAACGACGCGACCGCACCGGCGCGATCGTACGTCGTCTCGAGCGGGTGGTGGACGATCTCGACCACCGCCTCGAACAGGCGCTCGATCGCGGCGAGGTCGCGCGCCGCGACCGCTGCGTCGAGCCGCGCGACCTCGGCCGTCGCGGCGTTCGGCAGCACGGCGCGAAGCGCGGACGTCGCGTCGGCGCCGGGCGCAACGTCGTGCGCCGCCTGCTCGCGCGCGGCCGGAGCCGCAGCGCAGTCGAGCGCGACGCCAGCACCGGGCGGCCGTCCGGCGCGCGCGACCAGCACCGCGGCGCCCTTCGCGTTCCACAGGTCGATCGCGCGACGCTGCTCGTCGTCCGCCTCCGCATCGCGCCCGGCGGCGCGCAGCGCGGTCGCGAGCGCGACGCGGGCGTCGGCGTGGTCCAGCAGCGCATCGGTGCCGGCTGCGATCTCGACCGAGGCGCGCGCCAGCGCGAGAGCCGCCTCGGTCTCGCCGCGACGAGCGAGCGCCTCGGCGCGCACGCCACGCCACGCGATCGCGGCCTTGAGATCGTCGCCGGCGAGCGTCTCGCTCGCGCGGCTGAGCTCCTCCGCCTCGGGCACGCGCCCCTGCGCCAGCAGCGCGCGGCCGAGCAGGGCCGCGGCGCGCGCCGCGTCGATGGCGAGGCCGCGCGCGCGCAGACCGTCGTACGCGGTGCGCAGGCACGACTCGGCCGCGACCGGATCGCCTTCGAGCAGCTCGACGATGCCGGCGAACGCGTCCGCGTCGAGCACCTGCTGCGCGATGCCGAGCTCCTCCACCATGCGCCGCGACGACGCGATCATGCGCCGCGCCGCCTCGCCGCGGCCGCGCAGGGTCTCGAGCACGGCTTGACAGCGCAGCGCGACGGCTTCGACCGCCGGCGCCCCCTGCGTGATGCGCAGGACGCGCACCACGTCGAGGCAGCGGCCGCTGGCGCGCGTCACCGGGCTCGGACCCCACAGCGCCGCGACGGGTGCGCCGGCGAGCACGGCGTTCGCGCGCCGCCGGTCGCGTGCGCGCCGTGCCGCCGCGAGCGCCTTGTCGAGCGCCGCCTCGCTCGCACCGATCGCACCGAGGCGCGCGAGCACGCCCGCGTGCACGGCGTGCGCCTTCGCCTCGCCGGCCGCGTCGCCGGCGGCGGCCAGCACCCCGGCGGCATCCGCGACGCGCGCCGCCGTCGGCCGCAGCGACTGCGGATCGGTCAGCGTCGCGAGCTGCGCCGCGAAGCACACGTGCCAGGCGCGGAGCCGCGCCGAGTCGCCGGCCGAGCGCTCGAGCTCGTCGATCGCACGCGCCGCGGCGCCGACCTCTCCTGCTGCGAGCAGCGCCTCGCACCAGTCGGGCGCGAGCTCGGCGCGCAGCGGATGCTCCGGCTCGAGCGCGTCGATGGCGCGCCCGAGCAGGCTCGCCGCTAGCGCCAGGTCCTCGCGCGCGAGCGCGCGGCTTCCGGCGGCGCCGAGGTGCCGCGCGGCGCGCTCGCCGAGGCCGCGCCCGCGTGCATCGAGCGGTCCCAGCTCGCGCAGGTTCTGGTGTGCCTGCTCGAGGTGCCAGCCGAGCGTCTCCTCGTGCTCCGTGCCGTCGCCGCCGCGCGCGGCGATCCAGTCGGCGAGCCGCTCGTGCAGCTCGGCGCGCGTCTCCTTCAGCACGCGACGGTACGCGGCGTCGCGGATCAGCACGTGATGGAAGCGCAGCGCCGGCTCGCCGAGATGGCGCGCCGGGTCGGGCTCGATGAGCTCGCTGCGCTCGAGCGCCGCGATGCGTGCGTCGAGATCCTCGACGTCGGGCAGCAGGTGCGCGACCGCACCGCGCGAGAACTGCCGGCCGATCACCGCGGCGCGCTCGAGCACCGCGCGCTCGTCCGGCGCCAGGCGCTCGATGCGCGCCGCCAGCAGGACCTGGATCGTCGGCGGCATGTCGAGCTTCGCGAGCTCGACCGTCGTCACCCAGCGGTCGCCGTCGCGGCGCAAGGTGCCGTCCTGCACCAGCATGCGCACCAGCTCGGCGAGGAACAGCGGGTGGCCTTCGCTCGCGGCGAGCACGCGGCCGACCAGGGCCGCCGGCAGCTCGGCGCCGCCGGCGATCGCGGCCGCGAGACGCGTCGCAGCCCCGGCGTCGAGCGCGCCGAGCGTCACGAGCTCGCTCACCGTACCACCGGGCACGGTGAGCGACGGACGGAGGTCGCGCAGCTCGGGCCGCGCCGCGACCACGATCAGCAGCGGCACGCCGGCGCTCCACTGCACCAGGTGCTCGACGAGGTCGAGCAGCAGCGGCTCCGCCCAGTGCACGTCGTCGATCGAGAGCACCACCGGCCGCTCTGCGGCGAGCACAGCTAGCAGGCGGCGCACGGCGAAGAAGGTCTCCTCGGGTGCCGCCGGCGTACCCGCGACCAGCGCGCCGACGCCGGCGGCGATGCGCGCGCGCTCGGCGTCGTCGGCGGCCGGCAGCGTCGCGAGCGCGGCGCGCAGCGCGTCGGCCGACGAGCCGTCGCCGAGGCGCAGGTGCGCGCGCAGAGCGTCGGCGATCGGCGCGAAGGTCGCGCCGCCGGCCGCGTCGCAGCGTGCGGAGAGCACGGTCGCGCGCTGTCCGGCGCGGCGCTCGAGCTCGCCGAGGAGCCGCGACTTGCCGAGCCCGGGTGACGCGAGCAGCACCGCCAGACGCGCGCCCGGCGCCGCAATCGCGTCGTCGTACGCGGACCACAGGCGGCGCAGCTCGGCGTCGCGGCCGACGAACGGCGTCGCGCGGGCGCTCGCCGGACGCTCGAGCGAAACGACGCGGTACGCGTCCACGGCTTCCGCGCGGCCGCGCAGCGCGAAGGTGCCGAGGGGAGCCAGCGTGACGTGCTCCGCGACCAGCGGCTGCGTGCTCTCGCCCACGATCACGTCGCCGTCGTGCGCCTCGTGCTGCAGCCGCGCCGCGACGTTGGTCGGGTCGCCGATCACCGCGGTCTCGTCGTCGCCGACCACCACCTCGCCGGTGTTGACCGCGACCCGCAGCCCGACGTCCGCGAGCGGCGCGCCGAGCTCGCGCACGAGCGCACGGTACGCGCTCTGCATCTCGACGCCGGCGCGCACCGCGCGCACGGCGTCGTCCTCCGCGACGCGCGGCACGCCGAACGCCGCCAGCACGCCGTCGCCGAGCAGCTGCACGACGCGGCCGCCATGTCGCTCGACCGCCGCCGCCATCGTGCGGTGGTAGCGGTCCATCAGGCGGCGCACGGACTCCGCGTCGAGGCGCTCGTGCAGCGAGACGGAGCCGATCAGGTCGGCGAACACGACCGTGACCATCTTGCGCGCGACCGACGCCTCGGCGGCGCGCGCGCCGAGTGACGCGCCGCAGGCGACGCAGAAGCGCGCGTCGGGTGCCGCGTCGGTGCCGCAGGCGGGACAGTGCCGGACGAGCGCCGCCCCGCAGCCGCCACAGAAGCGGGCGCCGCCCGGATTCTCCCGGCCGCAGCTCGTGCACGCCATCGCGCGAAGCACGCTACGCGACGGCGCGAACAGCTACCAGCGCGGTCGTTACGGAGGCCGAGCCCGCCGGCCTCTCGGCGTACGCTGCTCGGACGGCGGTGCGGGCCGCGCCACCTGCTCGACCGGCGTGAGCGCGCGATCCTCCCAGCGGTAGCTGCCGGACACGATCCTGGTGGTGTCGCCGGTCACGCTCTCGCAGGTGGTGCAACGCCTGCACCTCGCAACGAAGCGTGTCGGCTGCAACACCCCTGCCGCACCTCGTTGCGGCCTGCGCATTCGCGCCGGAAGCCCACCCATCGTGTTCGTCGACCACCGCGCGCGGCGCATCGCTTGCTTCATGGCGAGACGTGATCGTGGTAACCGATGACTCATGGCCGCCCCGCGCCGCCGCGCCACCTACGAGGACCTGATGGAGGTCCCCGACACCAAGATCGCGGAGATCATCGATGGCGAGCTGGTGGTTTCGCCACGACCCGCCTCGCCGCACGCGTACGCCGCGTCGGCGATGGGCTCCGCGCTCCTGGGCACCTTCCATGGCGACGGGGATGCCGCGGATCGCGCACGGCCGGGCGGCTGGTGGATTCTTGTCGAGCCCGAGCTGCACCTGGGAGAAGACGTCGTCGTCCCGGACTGGGCAGGTTGGCGGCGTGAGCGCATGCCAGTCTTCCCCGCGGTGCCGTTTTTCACGCAGGCACCGGACTGGGTCTGCGAGATCATCTCGCCCTCGACCGGCCGCATCGATCGCAGCCGCAAGATGCGCATCTACGCCCGCAAGTCGGTCGCGCACCTGTGGCTCGTCGACCCGCTGGTGCGCACGGTCGAGGTCTACCGGCTGACCGGCGCGCTGTGGACGGTCGCGGGAGTGTACGGTGGCGACGAGAGTGTTCGCATCGAGCCGTTCGCGGATGCCGAGCTGGCGCTTGAGCGCTGGTGGGTGCCGGCGACGCCTGGCTGAGGTCTGGATGGCTCTGCCAGGCGGGTGCGCCGACCGGGAACACTGCTGACGTCGTCCATTGCGGCGATGCGACGATCGCGGTCTGCCCCTGTTCTCCTGATCCTGTTCGCCCTGGCGTGCGTCGCCGGTTGCGGCAGCGGCGGCTCGGGGTTTCCGATCCCGCCCGAGCCCAGCACCAGTCCTGCGCAGTCGCCGACGTTCACGCCGCCGTTCGCGACTCCGGCGACGCCCGTGACCACCGACGTCGCTTCTACGCCGGGACCCAGCAGCGGCGAGGAGGCGCTGCTCGCGGTGCAGTACTCAGCCTACACCGAGCTGCCCGGCGGAACGACCGTGCTGCGCCGCGAAGACGGCCGCTGGCGGCAGATCACGCTCCCGGTGTCGACCAAGGACGTCTACCTCGTCGGTACCGCGTTCTCGTCGCCGTCCGTTGCATGGGCCTTCGGCAGCCTCGGCACCTCGGAGGAAGACCGACAGGTGTGCCTCTACCGCAGCGACGACGCGGGGCGGACCTGGGTGGACGTCAGCAGCCTGGTCGACGTCGGCGTCAATCGCAGCGCCCGGTCGATGATCTTCAGCAGCCCGGAGGACGGATTCCTGGTCGCGCCGCGCGCGTTCACCCTGCCGACGCAGGAGCCCCTCGCCGATTCCACCCTGATGACGCGCGACGGTGGCCGCTCGTTCGCGCCCGCCGGGGGCTGCCTCGAGCTGCGCCTCTGCGCCGGGCAGGCGGAGTGCCTGGTGCCACGCGGCTCGGTCGGCGCCGCGCCCGGAGCGGAGCGGTACTGCGAGCCCGTTCCGAACTCGGACCCGCTGGTGAACGACAACTACATCTACGCTTTCGACACCCGGCTCGACGGGCGCGGCGTCGTGTGCGGCGACCGCGAGCAACGCCCGTACTGCCAGTACACGACCGACGGCGGCACGCCGGAGCGACGTTCCTGCGCTCCGACGACGGCGGCCGGTCGTGGCGTCGGCTCGGTGCGACGCTGCGCCACTCCCGCTTCTTTGGCCTGTCGCGGAGCTCCGCGGTCGCGGACCGCGGATTCGCGATCGACCGTTGACGGCGACCTCAGGGCAGCCGCGCCGAGATACGCCGCACCCAGGTTGCCGCCAAGGCTCTCCGCGGCGCCCCACTCGTTCGCCCGTCCGGTCCGCGCGCCTCGCGAAGCGGACCGCGATGGGAGGCGCTTCAAACGCGCGGTCTCGCGTGAACGCTCTCATCGGACGCGCGGGGGCCCTCACACCAGCGCGCCGTTCCTGGCAAGGGGGGATCGGCAGGTCACCGCCGGCACGCGAAGCCGACTCGGAGCGGCCTGAACCTCGTTGCCGCACGCGAGCGCGTCCGAGACCCGACTCGCCCACGCCGGCGGATGCCGCGCGGCTCAGAGACCCTCGGCCGTGAGCCACTCCTCGATCGCCGCCGCGAAGCCCGCGAGGTCCTCGAGCCTGCCGAGCTTCTCGTGCACCACGCCGTAGTCGACCGTACCGTACTCGTGCACGAGGAGGTTCCGGAACCCCGAGACGCCGCGAAGCCGTTCCGCGAGTCCAGGGTCGAGTACGCCGTGGCGGAGCAGACCCGGAACGACATCCCCGTACTCGCGCAAGCCTTCCGAGAAGCGCCCGCTCAGGACGTGCGCGCCGGCGTCGAGCAAGGCCTGGACGGTGATCTGGAGTGCGTATGCAGTCGCCCACTGCTCCTTCCGATCGGCGAGAAAGCGCTCACGCGGGATGAGGGCAGTCTCGCGGAGGGCTGCGAGGTTGCCGCGCACGAGCGCGAGGCGCTCGCGGACCGTGTCCGGGCGTAGCGTCATCGCCCCGCGCGCAGGTCCTCGCGAACGTGCGCGTTCACGATGCGCCTGAGCTCGACGGTGCCCAGGTAGCGACGGAGCGCACGGTCCTCGAACGAGTCCGCGCCGTCGACGTCGCGGCACAGGAAGCGCCGTCCTGTCTCCACCAGAGCCATCGCGAGCACCGGCGAGGCCTCCTCGGCGCACACCAGATCGACGGACCGCCCGACGGCGCGAGCCAGCTCGCTCACCAGTCTGGCGCGGTCGTCGAACGTCAACCCCGCGGCGCCGAGGACGGCCACGTCGACGTCGGAGAGCCGTCCCGCGGTGCCGGCGACCACCGACCCGAAGAGCCACGCGGTGCGAACGGCGGGCCAGTGTTCGAGCACCGACCGGAGGGAAGCCTCGACCTCCTCGATCTCGGCGATCTCGCCCGGCTGGAAGCGATCCGTCACGCTGCAAAGACTAGCAGAGGGCACACCACAGGACGACGCGGCTTCGAGCACGACCGCCTCAGCGCTCGGGGTCCTCAGGTCCTTCCGGCGTCCGCCCCGCCGTTCGTCAGCGGATCGGCGGCGCTGCCACGGAGTGCCGCCGCTCGGCCGATGAGCGCGTGCTCTCAGGGCAGGATGGTCTCGACGCCGATCGTCACGTCGAGACCCACGTCGATCGTCGCGGTGTCCTTGCCGGCGCCGCCGTTGACCACCGCGTCCGCGGTGCCGTCGTTCGCGACGAGATTGTCTTTCCCCTGCTCGCCGTAAAGCTCGTCGGTGCCGGCGTCACCGCGCAAGAAGTCCTTGCCCACCCCGCCCGCGAGACGGTCGTCGCCGTCCTCGCCGAGCAGCCGGTCACGCCCCGGCCCGCCCGCAATGCGATCGTCGCCTGGACCGCCGCGCACGACGTCCGGACCCGGGCCGCCCCCGATGTAGTCGTTGCCCTCGCCGCCGACGATGCGGTCATCGAAGCTCGAGCTCGAGCCGTCGCCGACGCACGCCGTCGGATCTGATCCGACGCTTCTGTCGGGTGGGCCCGCGAACACGTCGCCGCAGATGACGTCGTCGCCACCCTCGCCGTAGATCACGTCGCGACCCGCGCCGCCCGAGATGAAGTCCTTGCCGTCGCCGCCGTAGATGCGGTCGTTTCCACCCCTGCCGTTGATCCGGTCGTTGCCGTCGCCGCCGCAGAGGATGTCGTCGCCGTCGGTGCCGTCGAGCACGTCCTTGTCGGCGGTGCCGATGATCGCCGTCGGGTAGCTGCATCCGGTGATCGACGGCTGACCCGGGATCTCGCACACCGGTGCGCCAGAGCCGTCGTCCTGTACGACCTGGCCGCGCATCAGCACCGTGTCGCCCGGCGAGAGGATGAAGGTGGTGATCAGGCTGGTCGTTGCCGGCATGGTCGACGTCGGACCGGCGATCGGCGTCGACGTGCCGACCTCGAGCTCGTAGGTCCCCGGCGCCTCGATGTCCGAGACGCCGAGCGCGACGCCGAGCGGCGTGCCGCCGGGCCCGTTCACCAACGATGCCCGCTGGAACTCGCTGAACCCCGCGCGGTGCCTCAGGAACGCGGTTCCGTCGCCATTCGTGTCGGCCAGCTCGATCGTCAGCGAGGCGCGCACCGTGTTGGCGCCGAGCGCGGCGATCGGCATGTCGATGTTCAGGAAGACGTTTCCGGTCGGATTGCCGAACTCGTCCTCCTCCTCCTCGAGCGGGTTCGTCACCTCGAGGCCGTAGCAGATCGAAGGATCGCCGACGCCGGAGAGGGCGAGCAACGCCGTGAAGTAGATCATTCGCTTGTAGTAGGTGCCGAAGGTCGGCGGAGCGTTCTCGCCGATCGACGCGGGTAGCCCGGGCGCCGTCATGAAGACGGTCATCGGCGCCTCGGCCGCGGCCGGCGGCGGGCTGCCGGCCAGCGGGGTGCAGATCAGCCCGAAGGCGAGAAGCCAGGGGCGAGTCCGGGAGGGGAGCGAGCCTTGGCGGGCATGGTGCATACCCAATGCTGGAGCGCCGGCCCGCGGCCGTCAAGTAGTTTGTCGATGGACCGTGAGCGAGGTCGGGGGCGGCGCGCCGCGTGCTCCGGAGCTCCGGACGGGGCCGTTCGGCGGCGCACGATCCGGGCGGCCAGGCACGCACCGCGATGACTCCGGGCTGATCGCGCGTGCGACGCCGAGCGAGCCGGCGCCGACCGCAGACGATCGCGGCATCGGCCGTCGGCTTCGCAGGGCTTGTCACAAAGCCGCGCGCTGCTCGGTCATCGCGTCAACAGCGTGCAGCGGTCGCGCATTCCGCTGCGCGACCGCTGCACGCCCAACGAGGACGCCCGTCGGGTCGTCAAGTACGAAAGGAGTCGACGAACATGTGTCTCGCTCACGCTGCAAACCTCGGGGGATCGGGGCTCGACGAGCCGGTTCCGTCGCGCTACGCGCTGCGCGTCGGTGAGATCGACGTGCTGGTGATCAGCGACGGGGCGCTCGCGCTGTCCGCCGCGCCGTTCGCCACCAACGTCGAGCCGCCCGCCCTCCAGTCCTGGCTCGACGACTCGTTCCTGCCGCTGGAGACCTTTCCCTGGGCGAACAATGTGCTCGTCGTCCGGAGCGGCGGCCAGACGATCCTCATCGACTCCGGCGTGGGGGCGGCGTACCCGGACTTCCCGCAGGCCGGGCGGCTGGCCGTGCGACTGGAGGCCGCCGGCGTCGATCCCGCATCCGTCACCGACGTGGTGCTCACCCACCTGCACATGGACCACGTGGGGGGCTTGCTCGTGGAGGGCCTGAGGAGCCGGCTGCGCCCGGACCTGCGGGTCCACGTGGCGGCTGCCGAGGTCGAGTTCTGGGAGTCGCCCGATTTCTCCCGCACCGACATGCCGCAGGCGATCCCTGACGCGCTCCGGATGACGGCAGGCCGGTTCATCGACGCGTACCGCACGGAGCTGCGGCCGTTCGACAAGGAGCACATCGTGGCACCCGGCGTGCTGGTCCGTCACACCGGCGGCCACACCGCCGGGCACAGCGTGGTCCGCCTTGCGTCCGGCGGTCACCGGCTGACGTTCGTCGGCGACGCCGTGTTCCCCGTCGGGTTCGAACGCCCCGAATGGCACAACGGCTTCGACCACGACCCGGAGACGGCAGTCCAGGTCCGGATTCGTCTCTTGCGGGAGATGGCGGGGACCGGCGAGCTGCTGGTTGGTACTCACCTGACGTTCCCGTCTCTCGTCCGGGTGGCGGCCGACGGCGACGTCTTTCGTTCGGTGCCGGCCTACTGGGAGTACTGACCACTCGCGGGGCCAGGGGCCGCTGCCCGGCCGCTACGCCCGGCTGCTGGCCGATGCACACCACCAGGGGCCCTGTCGACGGGACCCGGCCGCGACGGCGGCCGGGTCCCGTCGACCCGCCCGATCGTCCCAGCCCCTCGTGACGAGACGGACGGCGACCGAACGGCGCTCTCGTCCGTAGTTGCCGCGAGACCTCCAGCCCACCCGGGTCAAGCGCAGCCGAACGACAGCGCGGCTCCTTGCCCGGCCGCGCGACGCCCGGCGTTGTCGGAGATGTCACGCGAGGTTGCGCCGCCCAGATGTTGATCGCCGAAGCGACCGCGTGTTCCAAGTCGCGCAGCGTCGTGGCTTCTTCTCTCCCTGCAGTCCCGGCGGCGCGCCGACGCACCGCGCAATCACGACCAGGCGTCGGCCCGTGCTGGAAAGCCCGGGCGACCGCGCCTCAGGCGATCTCGAGTCCGCCGTCGACGGTGAGCACCTGACCCGTCACCCACGACGCGCCCGGAGCCGCGAGCTCGACGATCCAGCGTGCGACGTCCTCGGGCACGCCGCGGCGCGCGAGCGGGATGCGCTCGGCTTCCTGGCGCTCGATCGCCGCGGCTTCCTCGGCCGACAGGCCCATCATTCCGGTCAGCGCGCCCGACTCGGTCGGGCCCGCTGCGACCGCATTGACGCGCACACCGAGCGGCGCCAGCTCGAGCGCCCAGCAACGCGTCAGATGCTCGAGCGCTGCCTTGCTCGCAGCGTAGTGCGATAGCGACGCCGCCGGCTTGTGGCCGAAGGTGCTCGACACGTTGACGATGGCCCCCCTGGTCGCCGCCAGGTGTGGCAACGCCGCCGCCGCAAGCAAGCTCGGGCCGACGACGTTGACCGCGAAGATGCTCGCGATGCGCTCCGCCGTCGCCTCTGCGAGCGGCAGGATCGCACCCGCGCCGGCGTTGTTGACCAGCACGTCGAGCCGGCCCCACCTCTCCAGCGCCGTCGCGACGGTACGCGCGGCGTCCTCCGGGCGCGCCACGTCGGCGACCAGCCCCACGACACCCGGAGTGCTCGCCGCCGTCTCCTCCAGAGCTCGCGCGCGCCGCCCCGTGATCAGCACCCGCGCGCCGCGCGACGCGAGTCCTGCGGCCGTCGCTCGCCCGATGCCGGAGCTCCCGCCGGTGACGATCGCCACCGCGCCGCGCAGCTCTACGCCGCCGCCTGCTCGAGGATCGAGAGCGGTCACCATGCGCTCCAGCTCGCGGCCGTCAATGCTTCCGCGACGGCTGCCGCGACAGCCAGTCGGCGAAGCGGGTCGGCGCGACGCGGGCATCCTCGCCGGCGATCAGCGAGCCGTCGTCGGCAGGGGTGCCGAAGTAGAGCGCCTGCGGATCCGAGACGACCGGGCGCTCGTCGCCGCGCGCGCGCAGCAGGCGCTGCGCGAGGTCGTCGAGCCGCAGCTTCTCGGGACCGGCCACCTCCGCCATCCCTTCGAGCGGCGCGCCGCAGACGACGTCGGCGAGTGCTGCGGAGACGTCGCGCGCCGCGAGCGGCTGCATCAGGATCGGCGGCACGCGCACGGAGCTCCCCTCGGCACCGGCCTCCGCGATCCGTCCCAGAAACTCGAAGAACTGCGTCGCGCGCAGGATCGAGTACGGCACGCCGCCCTTCTCGATCAGCTCCTCCTGCGCGACCTTGGCGCGAAAGTAGCCGCTGTCGGGCAGGCGCTCGCTGCCGACGATCGACAGCGCGACGTGATGACGCACCGACGCCGCGCGCTCGGCGGCGAGCTGGTTCGTCGTCGACGTGCAGAAGAAGTGCATCACGTCGTCGTCCGCGAACGACGGGGAGTTCGTCACGTCGACGACCACGTCGGCACCCGCGAGTGCGGTGGCGAGCCCCTGTCCGGTCAGCGTGTTCACGCCCGAGCGCGGCGATGCCGACACTGCCGTGTGCCCGCGCGTGCGAAGGATCTCGACCAGCCCGCTGCCGATCAGCCCGTCCCCGCCGATGACCACGATCTTCATGCGCGTCCCTTTCGTCGTACGGCGCGGAGCGAAACGACGCGCTCCGCGCTGGTTCACGACCTCAGGACCGTGCAGCGCGACGATTCGTGACGAGCGCGCGCAAAGACGCGCGGGCGGCCGTCCTCAGGACGTCCGATGCGCGAGAACGGCGGCCATCTTCGCCGGGTTCATGACCCAGAAGATCCGATCGATTCCCTCGCTTGACGCGCTCACCGTCAGCACTGCGTACGGCACGCCGTCACGCTCGACGAGGACCGCACCGTGCCCGTTCACGTCCAGGGGTTCGAGCGTGGTGGTGTCCACCCAGAGCCAGTGGGCGAAAGCGGCGTGGAAACGCGCGACGCGATGCGCCCCGGCGACCGGCTTGCCGGCCGCACGCACCGCGCCGCCACCGTCCGAGTAGCTCACGATGTCGGAGGTGAAGAGCATCTGCAGCGCATCGAGGTCGCCGGTCCGCGCGGCGGAGAGGAAGGCCGCGAGGAGCCGGCGCTGCTCGCTCGCGGGTGCCGGATCGCGGCGCTCGGTCGCCAGGTGCTTGCGAGCGCGACTCGCGAGCTGCCGCGCATTGGCCTCGCTCACCGACAGAACCTCCGCGATCTGCGCGTAGGGGTAGTCGAACGCCTCGCTCAGGACATAGGCCGCGCGCTCCGCCGGCGGCAGCTTCTCGAGCAGCAGCAGGACCGCGATCTCGAGCGCTTCGCCGCGCTCCGCCCCGAGCGCGGGATCGGCGGTCGTGTCGACCGGCTCCGGCAGCCACGGTCCGACGTACGCCTCGCGGCGCACCCGCGCCGACTGCGCGACGTTGATCGCGAGCCGCGTCGTGGTCGTGACGAGGAAGCCGGCTGCGTCCTTGACGAGGCTCCGGTCCGTGCCCTGCCAGCGCAACCACGCGTCCTGGACGACGTCCTCTGCCTCGGCGACGCTGCCGAGCATCCGATACGCGACGCCGAACAGACGACCGCGCAGCGCGGTGAACGAGGCAGCGGCGTCGTCGGGCGGCGGTACCTCGGTCACGGCTGCGAGCCTATCTCCGGTGCGCGCCAAACACCACGCGAAGCGTCGGCCGACGATCTGCGGTGATCGCACGCGCCGCCGCGGGCCGTCCACGTGCCGGCGAAACGCTTCAGGCCAGAAGGAGCGGTACGCCAGCTTGCCGCATGCTGCGAAAGTCGGCATCGGCCGCGAGCACGGGGACGCCGTGACCGAGCGCATACGTCGCGATCAGGAGGTCGAACGAGAGCACCGTGACGCCTCGACGCGCGAGCAGGAACCCGAGATCGCCTGCCTCGGTCCAGAAGTCGTCGGGTTGTTCGAGATGCCGGCAACCCTCGAGCAGCGGAAGAGCTCGCCTGCGCTCGGCTTGCGATCTGAAGCCACGGCGAAGCTCGGTGATCACCGGCCCACAGACCGCGGCGTCGTCACCGGCGAGCAGCTGATCGACCTGCTCCGCCAGGGGCGCACGGTCGCGAAAGAACGCGATCCACGCGGACGTGTCGACGAGAGTCATCGGCGGGTCTTGCGCAGATCGAGGTCGAAGCGCACCTTGCCGCGTAGCCCGCGAAGCGCCGAGCGCTTCGCGCTCCGCTCGATCTCACGCAGCCCTTCGAGCAAGGTGGGGGTGAGCCCCTTTCCGGTGATGCGCATCGCTCGATCGAGATCATCGACCGGGAGATTCACCGTGATCTTGCGAACGGCGTCGGCCATGTCCGAGCGTAGGCGTACGGCTCCATACGGTCAAGCAGCCGTACACCGTCTTGCCGGGAGGACCCGGCCGAGCGGATGCTGCCCGGACGCGCTGTTCGTCGAGACGTCGGCGAGCGTGAAGCCGCCGACGAGCGGGCCGGTCGCCGAGGACGTGCCGGGAGGACTCGGACTGCCAGAGCGTGTGCGTCACGGACGATTCGATCGCCTTCGGCACGGCGACCGTCGGTCGCTGCTTCGAGCGGTCGCCGTCGGTCGCTGCATGAACCGCGTCACCGGCGGCATCGCCACCGGCGTCGTGTGCGCGGATTGAGGGGGCCATGCGCTCCTTCCGTCGCGCCGCCACCTTGCGCCTTCTGACCGCCGCCCTGCTGCTGACCCTCGCGCCGTCGCTGCTCGAGAGCACGGCCGCAGCCGCTCCGAGCGCGCGCAACCTCGACGTCGTGGTCGTCGTCGGCAACGGGCCCTACGTCGAGCTCGGCCGCTCCGTCGCCGCGGCGGAGGCGTTCGGCGCTTCGGTGATGGACGGCTTCCTGCCGATCACGGCTCCGGACCTCGCGTTTTCGCTCGGCCGCGCGCTGCGCGCGCGGGATCTTGGCCGTCGCACCCGCGTGTTTCGTCAGAGCTCGCCGCGCGCCAGCAGCTCAACGGGGTCTTGCAGCCGCACCGTACCCAGGTAGCCGCCGCCGCGCGGGATCGCGTCGTACACCGCGTAGCCGAGCAGCTCCTGCGCTTGACGCGGCAGGGTCGCCGCCTTCGCGGGCGGCACCGCGAGGTAGTTGTTCTCCTCGGTGCGCAGCCAGCCGAGGCAATAGCTCAGGTGCACGCCGCGGCGCTGCACCTGCGTCGTGTTCGCGCCGCCGCCGTGGATCGCGCCGCCGGTGTAGATCACCGCCGAGCCGGCCGGCATCTCGGCGTAGGCGATCTGCTCGGGCGACGGCCCCGGCTGCGCCATCTGCTCGGCCGGCAGCAGCGCGCGGTCCGGCCAGCGGTGGCTGCCCGGCACGATGCGCGTGGCGCCGTTGTCGCGCGTGAAGTCGACCAGCGCGATCACCGACGCGAGCTGCAGCTCGACGCCGTCACGCTTCGGCACGTCGCTCCAGACGGCCTCGTCGCGGTGCAGCCACTGGTCCTCCGAGCCCGGTCCGCGCTGCAGCAGGTGGCCGATGTTCATGTGGTAGCGCGCGCACCACGGCAGCAGGACGCGGTCGCAGAGCGCCAGCAGCAGCGGCGAGCACAGGACGTCGGTCGCGAAGGTGCGCGACAGCCCGGCGACGCCCGCGACCTGCTTGGTCTGCGCGCCGTTGAACGCCTGCACGACCGGGTTGAACAGCTCCTCCGTGGGGTCGGCCGCCGCGACCGCGGCTTCCACTTCATCGTTGACGCGCGCGATGGTGCCGGCGTCGAGCAACCCCTCGACGATGACCGCGCCGTCCTCGACCAGGGCCGCGTGGATCGCGTCCGGGCCGCTGCCCGGGGTGAAGCGCTGCAGTGTGGCCGCCATCCGCTGTCGTTACTCCACGTCGACCTCGCGAGTCGAGAGCGCACGCACCGCCGACGCAACCGCTGCGGGAGCGCCGTAGCCGATCGTGTCCCAGAACGCGCAGTTCGGGATCGGATCGACGGCGGTCGACAGCGACGGCGTGTCGAAGATCATGTACTCGAGCCCCGTGGGTGTGAACGCCGGCCAGGCGGGCAGCCCCGCCGGCTGCGGGGTCCGCTCCTTCCCGAAGGTGCCCCAGTAGGCGACCATCTGCTCGGAGAGACGCTCCTGGTCCGCGTCGAAGGTGAAGCCGAGCGGCGTGTCGACGTGGAAGACGAACGGCAGCTCGTCTGCGTGGCACGCCTCGCCGGCGCACGGCGGAACGTCGGGCCACAGGTTCACCGACGTCTCCCGGAACTCGTAGACGTGGATGCCGGCGCGCGCCTGGAGGGCCACGAAGCGATTCGCGCAGCCGAACAGGTAGTCGCCGGTGATGCGCGACAGGTTGTCGAAGTTGTCGGTCGGGTCGATGCCGTAGAGCGCGATGATGGCCGCGGCATCGTCCTTGCCGAAGAGGAAGTCGAGCGCCGCCTCGTACGCCGTCGGTGCGACCTTGCCGCCGGTGAGCGAAGCGAGCGCGTAGACGAACACCGTGCCCTCGTCCTGGTTGGTGCCGAGCACGGTCGGCAGGTCGAGGAGGCCTGCGCTCGCGCCGTCGATCGGCTCGTCGACGACGAACTCCCCGTCGACCACCGGCGCCCAGACGAGGAACCCTGCGAGACGCTCGCCGAGGAGGCTCGCGATCTGCAGCGACGCCTTGGCCTGCGCCGTGACGATCTGGTCCGCGGGCACCGCACGCAGGCAGGCGAGGTCGTTCGCCGAGCAGCCGAGCTCGGCTGCGAACGCGACGCCGACCGCGGTCGCCTGTGCGACCGTGCGATACGGCAGGCCGAACGGGTTGCTCTCCATGAGCGCGTTCCGGAACAGCGGCCGGCTCGACGGCACCGACAGCGTGTGCAGCCCGACCGACATCGCGCCCGCGCTCTCGCCGAAGAGCGTGACGCGCTCCGGGTCGCCGCCGAACGCGGCGGCGTTGTCGGTGACCCAGCGCATCGCGAGCTGCTGGTCCATGAGGCCGAAGTTGCCCTCGAGTCCGGCGATGCCGGCGAGGAAGCCGAGCGCGCCGACGCGGTAGTTGACGGCGACGACGATGACGTCCTCCCTCGCCGCCAGATAGTCGCCCTGGTAGAGCGGGTTCGCGTTGTAGCCGGTGACGAAGGCGCCGCCGTAGATCCACACCATCACCGGCAGCGGCGCGTCGCCGCGCGCCGCCGGGCGCCAGACGTTGACCGTCAAGCAATCTTCACTGGTGCTGGCCGGGGCGCGCGTCGTGTCGCTCTGCGGGCAGGCGGCGCCGTAGGTCGTCGCCGGGAAGACGCCCGACATGCGCGCCTTCGGCGCGGGCGGGCTGAAGCGCCCTTCACCGGCGGTCGACTCGGCGAACGGGATGCCGAGGAACGCGTCGATCTCCGCGCCCGGCAGCTCGTCCACCGCGACCACCGCGCCGCACACGTCGCCGCTGGTGGTCGCGACGACGCCGGTCGCGCAGCCGTCACCGCCGTCCGAGCAGGCGGCGAGCCCACCCGCGATCGCGACGGCGCAGGCGGCGTGCAGGGTGCGCCGCACGAGCGTCGACGCCCGGGAAACCGCTCGATCTCTTCCCCGCCGGATCGCCATCACGCCTCCCGTCCTCGTCCGGGTGCGCACGGACCTTGGTGATCGCCGTGCCGGCCGAACGGACCTTCCTTCATCGGAAGATCGCGGGCGAGAGGATAGCGTCGCTCCGCGATCGGGCGTGGACCCGTGCCAGGGTCCCGGCGGCAGTCGGGCGCGCCGCTCAGCGCGACGGGCAGTCGACGACGTTGCCCGAGGCGTCGGTGCAGGTGCCGGAGTGGCTGACGCCGCTGCCGGACTCGTAGGTCGTCGAGCCGTCGTAGGTGGCGCCGCTGTTCGCGGTCGCGCTGGTGTTGCGGCTCGCCGTGGTGTTGCCGTCGGAGTCGCGGCTCGCCGAGGTGCGCGTCGACGCCGAGCCGTTCTGGCCGTTCACGGCACCGCCGCCCTCGTAGCTCGCCGAGCCGTCGGCCGAGCGCGAGAAGCGCCCGGCACGCGCGCCCTCGGTGCCGTTCGGGCCGCGGAACGCCTGTCCGCCGCCGCCGACCGCATTGCCCTCGCCGTCCGAGGCGAAGCCGCGGCGTCCGGCGAAGCCGCCGTTCTCGCCGTTGACGACGGCGGCGCGGCCGGCGGTGACCCCGCCCGCGGCGTTCTGCCGCGCCGCGCGGCCCGCGGCGAAGCCTTCGGCCCCCGCGACGGTGACGGACGTTGCGAGCGTGGCCGCAACCAGTGCGACGAGCGAGAGCGACGGCTTCATGGCGACTCCTTCTGTCAGCTTGCCTGCCAGAAGAGTCGGCCGGCGATCCGCGCCGCTTGAGCTGCGCGGCGAGCCGAGGGACCCGCATCGCAGAGGATGCAGGACGTGCCGCGGCGGCGCCGCGGGCGAACGCGTCAGCGGAGCGGCGGGATCCAGTCGCCGTGCGCCTCGAGGAGGTCGTCGACCAGGTGCCAGATCTCGTCGAGCGTCAGTTCGGCCGCGGTGTGCGGATCGAGCATCGCCGCGTGGTAGACGTGCTCGCGCTTGCCGGTCAGCGCCGCCTCGACCGCGAGCGACTGGACGTTCACGTTGGTCATGATCAGCGCCGCGAGCTGCGGCGGCAGGTCGCCGATGCGCTGCGGCTCGACCCCCGAGCGACGCACCGTGCACGGCACCTCGACGCAGCAGCCGTGCTGGAGATTGGTGATCAGGCCGTCGTTGCGCACGTTGGCGTGCACCACGCGCTCGGTGCCGGTCTCGAGGCTGTCGACGATCAGCGCGCCGTACTCGTTGCTGCGCGCGACGTCCGCGATCGGCTCGTCGCCCGAGAAGAACTCGCGCATCGTGTCCCAGAGGCCGTCCATGAACGCGCAGCGCGTCAGGTACTCGTCGAGCGGGATCTGGAAGCGCTCGAGCAGGTCGGGCCGGTCGCGGCGGATGAAGTACGGCACGTACTCGGCGAAGTGCTCGCTCGACTCGGTGACGAAGTAGCCGAGCCGCGCGAGCATCTCGTAGCGCACCCGGTTGCCGTCGGGCACGCGGCCCTCCTCGAGCACCGCGCGGATCCGCGGATAGAGGTCCTCGCCGCCGCGCGCGAAGCGGAGGTAGAACGCCATGTGGTTCACGCCGGCCGCGACGTAGTCGATCTCGTCGAGCGGCACGGCGATGTCGGCCGCGAGCTGCTCCGCGGTGCCCTGCACGCTGTGGCAGAGGCCGAGCGTCTTGACGCCGGTCGAGCGCGACAGCGCCCAGCAGCACATCGCCATCGGGTTCGTGTAGTTGAGCAGCCACGCGTCGGGGCAGACCTCCTCCATGTCGCGGCAGATGTCGCGCAGCACGGGGATCGTGCGCAGCGCGCGCATGACGCCGCCGACGCCGAGCGTGTCGCCGATCGTCTGGCGGAGCCCGTGGCGCTTCGGCACGTCGAAGTCGACGACCGTGGACGGGCGGTGGCCGCCGACCTGGATCGCGTTGATCACGTAGCCGGCGCCGGTGAGGGCGGCGCGGCGGTCGGTGTGCGCGGTGATCGTGGGATGCGCGCCGAGTGCGGCCGCGACCTTGTGCACCATGCGCTCGGCGACGCGCAGGCGCTCGGCGTCGACGTCCATGAGCGCGACGTGCGCGTCCTGCAGCGCGGGGAAGCTCAGCAGGTCGCCGAGCAGGTTCTTCGCGAACACGACGCTGCCGGCGCCGATGAAGGTGATCTTGGCCATGCGATGCGCAGTTTTACGCCGCGTCGCTCGGGGGCGGCAAGGCATCGTGCTGCAACCGCTCGTCGTGTGCTCGTTGCATCGGGTCGTGCGGGCGGTCGCGGATCGGTTGGCGCCCCGCTGCTCAGTCCTCGAAGATCGGCGAGCTTCGCTCGCCGTCTTCTGCGGGCTACGCATTCGCTGCGGGGCGCCAACCGATCCGCGACCTTGGGTGAGCACGTGCCTGCGCGACGGGCCAACCGTTCCGACCGCCTGCGCCGCCGGTGCTGGACCGACCATCGGGACCCTGGTTAGGTGCGCGCGCATGACGGTTGGCGGTGACCGGAGGAAGATTGCGTGACGGGCGGGCGTCGGTGGCTGGCTCGGATCGGGCTGATCGGGTTCGGGGTCGGGCTCGGCGTGGCCTCGCTGGTCGTCGTCGAGGTCGTGCTGCGCGTCGCGGGCGTCGGCGACGAAGCCGGCCGCTACGACCCGTTCGCCGGCTTCTCGCGCACCGTGCCGATGTTCGAGCCCGCGACGCGAGCCGACGGCACCGCCGTGCTGCGCACGGCGCGCGCGCGCAAGGTGCGTACGCCGCAGGAGTTCCTGGCGGCGAAGCCGGCGAACGGCTTTCGCGTGTTCGTGGTCGGCGAGTCGTCGGCCGCGGGCGTCCCCTACACCTCGGCGCACGCCTTCGCGGCGTTCCTCGCGTCGAGCCTGCGCGCGGCGCTGCCCGACCGCCACGTCGAGGTCGTCAACGCGGCCGTGCCGGGCTACGGCAGCCGGCGCATGCTGCCGGTGGTCGAGGACATCGCGCTGCACGAGCCCGACCTGCTGATCCTGTACGCAGGCCACAACGAGCTCGCCGAGCCGCGCTACTACGCGCACCTGGTCGACATGGACCCGCGCCTCTTTCGTCTCTGGGAGTGGCTCGCGCAGACGCGCCTCTATCGTCTCGCGGCCCAGCTCCCGGTGGTCGGCGTCGCGGCCGAGCCCGCGCCGCCGCGCTTCGACTTCGAGACGCTCGACAACCCGCTGCAGATGTTCGCCGTGCGCACCGAGCACCTCGACGGGGCCTACCCCTCCGACCGCGAGCGCGCCTGGGCCGAGCAGCACTACCGCTTCAACGTCGAGCAGATGGTCGCGACCATGCAGCGCGCGGGTGCGCGCGTGATGCTGGTGACGATCGGCCAGAACCTCGCCGGCTGGGCGCCCGGCGGCTCGGCGCATCGAGCGGACCTCGGTCCGGAGCAGGCCCGTGCATGGGAGATCGCGTACGCGCGCGGCGAGACGCTCGCCGCCCGTGGCGACTGCGCGGGCGCGCTGGCCGCCTACGACGAGGCGCTCGCCCTCGACGACCAGCACGCCGGGCTACACTTCGCGAAGGCACGCTGCCTCGCACGCCTCGAGCGCTACGACGAGGCCCGCACGCAGTATCTCGCCGCGAGCGACCTCGACCGCATGCCGCACGGCGCGCCGTCGCGCTTCAACGAGGTGCTGCGCGAGGTGGCGAACGAGCGCGGCGCGCTCTTCGTCGACGCCGCGGCCGTTCTCGAGCAGGCGAGCCCGCACGGCCTCGTCGGCGACGAGCTGTTCGTCGACCTGGTGCACCCGAACCTCGAGGCGAACCAGCGCATCGCCGCCGCGATCGTCGACGGGCTCCGCGCCGCGGGCGTACCGGCGCCGGCGACGGACTGGCGCGACGTCCCGCCGCCTCCGGACGCCGCGGCGCTCCGCGCCGCCGACCCGAGCCTCGCGACCCAGGAGCTGCTGGTGCGGGCCAGCGCCTGCCTGCTCGCGAAGCGCGACGCATGCGCGCGCGACGCGATCGACGCGGCCCTCGCGCACGACCCGTCGAACGCGCACGCACGCCAGCTGCGCGACGGGATGGCCAGGCGCGCCGCGTCCTCGCCGGACGCGGCGGAGCGACGCTGACGAAGCGGCCCGAGCGGTCTCCGTCCGCCGGATTCGTGCTCGATCGAACGACCACGGCCAGCGCCAGGGCGGTTCAAGTCACCGCCGAGAAGATCCGATGACTCCTGGGGATCGGCGAGGTGAGCAATCGGCACCAGGGTCCGCGCCGCCGCCGGCGCGCGGCCACGCAGGAGTCGCCCGAGAGGCTCCGGACGGGAGAGCACGCCCCGGTCCCCGACGCAGCCGCGACCGTCGCCGTCCCAGCTCGGCTGCGCAAGATCAGCCACCGGCCCGACGCGGCGCAGATCATCGCCGGCATCCCCGACGCGGTGACCTCCTTCGATCTCGACTGGCGCTACGTCTACGTCAATCAAAAGGCGATCCAGAACATCGGCCGGCCGGCCGACGAGCTGCTCGGCCGATCGGTCTGGGAGGTCTTCCCGGGCGGCGAGGACACGCTCACCCACCGCGAGTTCCACCGGGCGATGGCCGAGCAGCGCCCGACGATCTTCGAGGACTACTCGGTGCCGCTCGGCGTGTGGTTCGAGCACCGCCTGTTCCCCTCGCCGAAGGGACTCACCGTCTGGTCGCGCGACGTCAGCGAGCGTCGCGAGGCGGAGAGCGAGCGGACGCGGCTGCTGCGCGCCCTGACCGAGAGCGAGGAGCGCTTCCGCGCGCTGATCGAGAACAGCCGCGACGGCGTCGTCATGACCGACCCGTCCGGGGCCGTCCTGTACGCCAGCCCGTCGGCGACGCAGATCGGCGGCTGGCGCCGCGACGAGATGCGCGGTCGCAGCTTCGTCGGCTCCGTCCACCGCGACGACCGGGCGCGTCTGCTCGACGACCGCCGGCGGCTCCTCGGAACGCCCGGTGCGGTGATCGCGGGCGAGTACCGCTTTCCGCACCGCGACGGCAGCTGGCTGTGGATCGAGATGGTCGAGCAGAACCTGCTGCACCATCCCGGTGTCGGCGCGATCGTCACCAACTTCCGCGACGTCACCGACCGCAAGAACGCCGAGCGCAACCTCGAGACCTTGCTCGAGGTCGCGCGCGACATCGGCGAGACGCTCGAGCTCGAGCCGCTGCTCGAGCAGGTGCAACGCAAGACGGCGGCGGCGCTCGCCTGCGACGTCGTCGTCACCTTCCGCTGGGACGAGGACGCGGGCCTCTTTCGCGTCGCAGGTCAGCTCGGCTGTGCGGCCGAGCGCACCGCCGAGCTCGAGGCGCTCGTGTTCCGTCCCTTCGAGCCGTTCGGCGGACGCCTCGCCGAGGGCGCGGTTGCGATCGGGCACGACGACGAGCGGCCCGAGGCGATCGCTCGCCTGTGCGAGCACTTCGGCTGGAGCGCACTGATCGTCGCGCCGCTCCGCCTGCGCGGACGCCAGCTCGGCGCGATCGCCGCCACCTTCGCGACGCCGGAGAGGCGCGTCGCGGCCTGGGAGACCGCGCTCCTGGCCGGCATCGCGCGACAGCTCGCGGTGGCGCTCGAGCGCGTCGAGACGCACCGGCTCGAGCACGAGGTCTCGGCGGTGTCGGCGGCGCTCGCGTCCCTCGGCGGCCAGCTCCTCGCGTCGTTCGATCATCCCCGCCTGCTCGACCGCCTGTGCGAGCTGACCGCGACGGCGATCGGCTGCGCCTCGTGCGTGACGTTCCTCTGGCGCCCGGAAGCGGAGGCGTTCGTGCCCGTCGCCTCGCACGGTCTCTCGGCCGCGCGCGCCGAGGAGATCCGGCTGCTCGGCGCGCAGCGCGCGGCGATCCCCGACCTCCTGCTGCGCCTCGCGCGCGAGGACGTGTTCGTGCAGGTCGACCTTCCGACCGCGGAGCTGCGCGCCATCCCCTCGCGACTGCGCCCGCGGCCCGGCACGACGCTCCTCTTCTCGGCGCTGCGCCGCGGCGAGCACGTCGTCGGCTTCCAGGTCTCGGCGCACGATCCCATCGACCGCCCCTTCAGCACGCTCCAGCTCCGCGTCGCGCGCGGCGCAGCACAGCTCGTCTCGATGGCGCTCGAGCACGGCCGCATCCTCGAGCAGCTCGCGCAGGCCAACCGCCTCAAGTCCGACTTCGTCGCGATGATGTCGCACGAGCTGCGCACGCCGCTGCACGTCGTGCTCGGCTACGGCGACCTGCTGCTCGACGGCGCGTTCGGCAAGCTCGACCCGAAGGTGCTCGACGTGCTCTCGCGCATGCGGCGCAGCTCGCAGGAGCTGCTGCAGCTGGTCGACGAGGTGCTCGACCTGAACCGCCTCGAGAGCGGGCGGATCCCGGTCCACCTGCACGAGGTGTCACCCGCGGAGCTGCTGGCGGAGGTCGAGGCGCGCTGCGCCGACGTCGAGCGCTCGCCCGCGGTCGAGCTGAAGACGAGCTGCGCTCCCGACCTGCCGCCGATCGTGACCGACGCGGCGAAGGTCTCGGCGATCCTGAAGAACCTGATCGGCAACGCGCTCAAGTTCACCAGCACGGGCGAGGTCGTGGTGAGCATCGCCGCGCAGGACGACGGCCTCGCGCTGACCGTGAGCGACACCGGCATGGGCATCACGCCCGAGCAGCAGCCGCTGATCTTCGATCCGTTCCGTCAGGGCGACAGCACGATGACCCGCCGCTTCGGCGGGGTCGGGCTCGGGCTCTACATCGTGCGACGCATGGTCGAGTGCCTGGGCGGGCGCATCGCGCTCGACAGCGAGCCGGGACGCGGCTCGACGTTCCGGGTGTGGATCCCCGACGGCCGCCGGCCGATCCTCGAGGATCGCGGCCGGCTCGAGACGGTGCTCGCCACCACCGGCGGCGAGGCCGCGATCGTCGACCCCGAGGGCACGATCGTCGCCGTCAACGAGCGCTGGCTCGCGTTCGCATCGACCCTCGGTGCGCGCGCCACCGAGCGCCTCGGCGTCGGCGTCAACTACTTCGAGGTGTGCGCCCGCGCGTGCGACCGGGACGTGACCGTGGCGCAGAGCGCGAGCGCCGGCCTGCGCGCCGTGCTCGACGGACTGCGCGAGCACTTCACGCTCGACTGGACCTGCGACACGGCGGGCGGCCCGCGACGCTACCGCATGCAGGTGAGCGCCCTCGGCGGCGCGACGCGCTACGCCCTGGTGTCGCACACCCCGATCGAGATTCGCCCGCGCGGCGCGGCGCCGTGAGCGGTACCGCGTCGCGATCCGCCCGGTGCTCCCGGCGGTCGCGCGCCGGAACGCTCCGTCGTGCGAACGCGCCGGTCGTCAGCTCCGATTGAGCCGCGCCGCGATGCCGGTCACGATCGCGCGCGGGCTCACGCGCAGCGCCTGCACGCCGAGCTTGTTGGTGAGCCCGTGCACGACCATCGCCTTGCCGGCCATCATGCCGGCGTAGCCCTCGCGCGCGACCGACATCGAGTCGGCGGCCCCGATGCGGAACAGCAGCGACTCCGCGTTGCCCGCGTGTCCGGCGAACTCGGTCTCGGTCGCGCCGGGACAGCTCACGGTCGCGGTGACGCCGCTGCCCGACAGCTCCCACGCGAGCGCCTCCGTGAACGAGTTCACGAACGCCTTGCTCGCGTAGTAGACGGCCATGTACGGCCCCGCCTGGAACCCCGCCGTCGAGCCGACGTTCAGGATGCGGCCACGGCCGCGCGCCAGCATCTCGGGCAGCAGCAGGCGCGTCAGCTCGACCAGCGCCACCACGTTCACCTGGATCATCTCGAGCTGCTTCGCCGCGTCGGCCTCGGCGAACGGTCCGCTGGTGCCGAAGCCGGCGTTGTTGACCAGGTAGTCGACCGCGAGCCCGCGCGCGCGCAGCTCGTCGACGATGCGTCGCGCGGCGTCGCGCTCGGCGAGGTCGATCGCGATCACGTGGGCGCGCGCGGACGACGTCGCCGCGAGGTCGCGCGCCAGCTCCTCGAGCCGATCGCGGCGACGCGCGACCACGACCACGTCGTGGCCGTCGGCCGCGAACAGCCGCGCGTAGTCGCGGCCGAGACCGGCCGATGCACCCGTGACGAGCGCCGTTCCCTTCATCGCGGGCGACGCTACTGGCACGCCGCGGGCGCGTCAACGCGACGGGAACCGCGCCGGGAACCGCGCCCGAACCCGCATCCGAGCGCGCGCTCGACTGCGCGCTCGCGTGCGCCGCCGCTTTCGTCCCGGCCCCTTCGCACGCTAAGCGATCGGCGTGGAAGAACGCATCGCATCGCTGCTCGGAGCGGCCTCGGACTTCATCTGGGGGTGGCCGCTCGTGATCGTGCTGTTCGGCACGCACCTCTTCCTGACCGTGCGCCTCGGCTTCATCCAGCGCTGGGTCGGCACGGGGATCCGGCTGTCGGTCGCGCGCGACGCGTCGGGCCAGGGCGACGTGAGCCCGTTCGGCGCGCTCACGACCGCGCTCGCGGCGACGATCGGCACCGGCAACATCTACGGCGTGGCCGGGGCGGTGCTGCTCGGCGGCCCGGGTGCGGTGCTGTGGATGTGGCTCACCGGCGTGTTCGGCATCGCGACCAAGTACGCGGAGGCGCTGCTCGCCGTCAAGTATCGCGTGACGAACGAGCGCGGCGAGATGGCCGGCGGCCCGATGTACGTGCTCGAACGCGGGCTCGGCATGCGCTGGCTCGGGATGCTGTTCGCCGCGTTCACGGCGCTCGCCGCGTTCGGCATCGGCAACATGACGCAGGCCAACGCGATCGCCGAGATGATCGCCATCCAGATGCCGGGCGTCCCGAAGTGGCTGGTCGGAGCGCTCCTCGCCGCGGGCACGGCGTCGGTGATCCTCGGCGGCATCCGCTCGATCGCGGTCGCGTGCGAGTGGCTCGTGCCCTTCATGACGATCTTCTACCTCGCCGGCTCGCTGGTCATCCTCGTCCTCGACTGGCACGCGATTCCCGACGCGCTGGCGCTGATCTTCACCAGCGCCTTCACCGGCCAGGCGGCGGTCGGCGGCTTCGTCGGCGCCGGCATCCGCGAGGCGATGCGCTTCGGCATCGCGCGCGGTCTGTTCTCGAACGAGTCCGGGCTCGGCAGCGCGCCGATCGTCGCCGCGGCGGCGCGCGCCGAGAACCCCGTCCGCCAGGCGCTGGTGTCGTCCACCGGGACGTTCTGGGACACCGTCGTGGTCTGCGCGATCACCGGGCTCGTCGTCGTCACCTCGGGCGACTGGTCGCAGCCCGACATGACGAAGGCGTCGCTGTGCGAGGCCGCGTTCGACCGCATCGGCTGGTTCGGCACCTTCATCTTGACGGGTGGGCTCCTGACCTTCGTCTTCTCGACGATCCTCGGCTGGGCCTACTACGGCGAGAAGGCGATCGAGTACCTGTTCGGACTGCGCGCGGTGCCCCCGTACCGCTGGCTCTGGGTGACTGCGGTCTTCGTCGGCACGGTGACGCACATCGAGGTCGTGTGGACCTTCGCCGACGTGATGAACGGGCTGATGGCGATCCCGAACCTGATCGCGCTGCTCGCGCTGAGCGGCGTGGTCGCGGCGGAGGGCCGGAAGTATCTGCCGGCGCTGCGTCGCGACGGCGCTCGCTGAGCGCGCTCACGCGGGTCGGCACAGCACGAGGCGCGTGCCGTCGCGCGGCGGCCGGCGCAGCGCGCGCTCGCCACCGGGCTCGACGACGACGTGGCCCGCACGCACGCGGCGCACGAGGTCGCCGCGCGAGCAGCCGAGCTCGGCGGCGAGCACGCGGTCGAGGCGTCCGCCGCACGGCCACGGTACGGCCAGGCGAACGCACGACGGGAGGTCGGCGAGCCGCGGACGCTCGACCCGCACCTGGTCCACCGGACGGAGCTCGAGCGTCGGGTCGGGCGCGCAGGCTGCCTGCCAGGCGAGATCTGGATCGTTGCGCAGAAACCCGGAACGGAGCGCGGGCGCGATCGAGTCGCACGGCACCCGCCGCAGGACGCGGCGCTTCCAGGTGTCGTCGCAGGCCGGACAGCGGTACAGCAGCCAGACGTCCAGGCGGCGCTGCTGCGCGTTGACGCGAAAATCCTCGGACGGAACGAAGGCGCGCGGCGTCTCGCAGCGCACGCAGTGCCGGAGCAGGCGTGGAGCGGCGAGCGGCCGCACGCGCCAGACGACCTCCTCCGACGAGAAGGGATCGGACACGCGGCTTCCCCTTCGGGCGCGCCGCTCGCGACGAGCGAGCGGACGCGTCCCGGCGCGGCTCCGCTCGGCGAGCGGAGCCGGATCGGCGGATCGGCCGGGGTGCCGCTGCCACCTCGTGCGAGCGTGGCGGAGCGCCCTCGGCCGGCTCAGGGACGCGCGTGATCAGTGCGGAGGCACGGCGGAGGGCGTTATCCGCCGGGCCGGGTGCGCGACAAGCTCGCCGTTCGTACGAGCGTGGAGGGCGCTGCTTTCGTTCAATCGTACGATTTGCTCTTGCGACCTCCCCCCGACCTGGGCAATGAGGGGGCGCCCGGACCCGGTCCCGTGTCGAGGAGGCCCGCCCCCATGCTCACTCCCATCGCGCGCAGCGCACGTCCTTGTCGTCGCCGCGGCCTCGTCCGCACGGGGATCGCGCTCGCGCTCCTGGCGAGCGTGCTGTCGCCACAGGATGCGGCCGCGCAGCGGCAGTCGGGCATCCAGCTCCCGCCGGACTCGGCGCGCTACCTGATCAGCAAGGACGTCGGCTCGGACCGCTGGGCGATCACCTACAACCTCGACGACAAGACCGTCACCGGCAACGTGTTCTCGACCGCCGGCTCGCCGCCGCAGTTCGTCTGGTGCAGCACCACGTCGGTCGACCAGGCGTCGAGCCCGGCCGACGCGCAGTACAACCTGAGCTGCCAGTTCGCGGGACCGTGCGCCGAGGCGCCGTGCAGCGCGAGCGAGTGGAACGTGAGCGCGCCGATCGCGGTGACCGTGCCCGGCTCGTTCCTGCTGCCGCCGAACACGCAGGCGACGCTCGCCGGCAACGTGCAGCCGGTGTTCACCGCGACCTGCGCCAACTCCGACGCCTGCCACGCCGACAACCGCGCCCCCGACCTGCTGCCGGGCCGCACCTGGGCCGCGACCTTCGACGTGCCGTCGATCCAGGACCCGGCCAAGGTCTTCGTCGCGCCGTTCGACGCGAGCGGCAGCTACCTGCTCGACAAGATCCTCGGCATCCAGTCGAGCGGCGCACGCATGCCGCTCGGCGCGACACCGCTCGACGAGGCGCAGACCGCCGCGGTGCGCGCCTGGATCCTCGAGGGAGCGGCCAACAACTGAACGTCCCTGTTCCCGGCGCGCGCCCGCGGAGTCCGTGGGCGCGTCGCGGAGGTGGCGCATGAACCGTCGTCACGCAATCCGTCCGGTCGCCACGATCGCGCGCGCAGCCTGTCTCCTCGGCCTCGCAGCGCTGGCCGCCTGCTCGGACGCGAAGGGTACCGGCCCGAACCCGCCAGTCGATGCCGACGAGTGGCGCTACCTCGGCGGCACCATGTCGCGGACCTACTTCAACGCGCGCGAGACGACGATCACCAAGGAGACCGCGTCGAAGCTGGTGACGAAGTGGCGCTTCCTCACCGGCGGCATCGTCACGGCGCAGCCGATCGTCGCGCGCGTCGACCTGCCGGGCGAGCCCGACACGGAGGTCGTGTACATCGCCTCGTGGGACGGCAACCTCTACGCGCTGCGCGCCGCCGACGGCAGCCTCGCGTGGCACTTCGCGTTCAAGCCGCACCCGGGCGCGTCGTATCCCGCGGTGGGCTCGGCGGCGGTCGAGGACGTCGACGGGCGGCGCCTCGTGTTCGTGCCCGGCGGCATGACGATGTACTGCCTCGACGCCGCGACCGGCGAGCTGGTCTGGGAGTTCGACGCCGGCACCGGCTGCACGACCTGCGACTCGAGCGTCGAGCGCAACGAGATCGAGTCGTCGGCCGCCGTGTACGACGGCCTCGTGCTGTTCGGCATGGACGTGAACGACGGCGCCGGCAAGGGCGGCTTCTACGGCGTCGACGCGCGCACCGGCACCATGCGCTGGTTCTTCGACCTCGCGAGCGGCGCGTCGTGCCGCCCGGACCCGGGCGACGACGTGCGCCGCTTCGACGGCTACCACAGCGCCGCCGAGCTCGGCCTGCCCGCAGACTTCTTCGCGACCCGCGAGGGCTGCGACTTCGACCGCACGCCGAACACCTGCGGCAACGTCTGGTCCTCGGCGACGATCGACCCCGAGCGCGGGCTCCTGTTCACCGCGTCGAGCAACTGCGACAGCGACACCGATCCGAACACGCCGCTGCCGTCGCCGATCATGCCGCCCTACGACGAGGCGATCTTTGCACTCGACGTCGCCACCGGCCTGCCCGCCTGGCGGTGGCGTCCGCGCGAGGTGGACCCCGAGGACCTGTCGTTCGGCGCCGTGCCGAACCTGTTCGAGATCGAGTACGCCGGCGAGACGCGCGAGGTGATCGGCGTCGGCAACAAGGACGGCACGTACTACGTGCTCGACCGCGACGGCGTGAACGAGATCACCGGCCGCGTCGAGCCGTACTGGTCGCGGCGCGTGGTGCAGGGCGGCGCGATCGGCGGGCTGATCGCGAGCGCCGCGGTCGGCGAGGGCAAGATCCTCTTCAGCACCGCCGTCGGCCTCGACCTCGACGACCCGCAGCTGCCCGCCGCCTGGGCCGTCGACGGCGCGACGAGCGAGGTGATCTGGAGCAGCTCGGAGGGAGGTCCGAGCTACTCGGCGACCACCGCGATCCCCGGCGTCGCGTTCATGGGCTCGCTCGGCGGCACCCTCTACGGATACGACTCGGACACCGGCGAGAACCTCGTCAAGCTCAACGCACGTGGACCTCTCGGCTCCGCGCCGTCGATCGTCGACGGCAGCCTCTACGTCGGCGCCGGCACCGGCGAGCGCGGCGGCAACCCGACGCGCATCGCGTACGTCGTGTCGCTCATTCCGAGCCCGGTGAATGCGTTCTGCGTCGCCGGCGTGGACGGCTGCCCCGCGAGCGAGAGCTGCGACGACGGCAACGCGTGCACGATCGACACGCCGAGCGGCGCGAGCTGCTCGAGCACCAACGCCCCGAACGGGACGGCGTGCTCGATCGGCGCGCTGTCGGGCGCGTGCGACGCGGGCAAGTGCATTCTCGAAGGGCTCGTCTGCCCCGTGGTGAGCCAGTGCACCGAGCCGTTCGACGTCGGCGACAGCTGCCGCTACCGGGCACGGCCCGACGGGACGTCGTGCACGTCGCGCGGGGCGGCGGGCACGTGCATCGCAGGCAACTGCGTCCGCTCCTGAGGGCTCGCGCCGGAGCAGGCATCGCATCGCTCGGCGCTTTCGAGACGCCGTGCCGGTGGCGCAGGTCGGGAGCGCGACTTCAACGCTCGCCCGCAGCACCCGGATCGCGTCGCCACGCGACGACGCCCAGCGCCGCCACCGGCACGGCGATCAGCACGCCCCACATGCCGAACATGAAGGCGACGAACACGAGCCAGTTGGCGAGCGGCCCTTCGGGCGCGAGCCCGCGCGCGCCGGTGAGCGCGCCGAGCGTCGCGCCGATCACGTTGCCCCAGGCGGCGAGCGTCGCGCCCCAGACCGCCAGCGCCTCCTGTCGCGCCGTGAGCACCATCCAGCGTCCTGCGCCGGCGAGGGCAAGCAGCAGGATACCGTTCTGCACGCCCTCCATGTGCGCGAGCTTCCACGCCCGCACCGGCTCGTCCCCCCAGCCGCCGACGATCGCCGCACCGTAGGGCGCGCCGCCGAGCAGGCCGAGGAACAGCACGGCGAGGCCGTGCAGCGCGAGCTGCGCCGCTCCACGTGACGTCATCCCGTCCTCCTCTCCTCCGCGCGGGAGGAGAGCACGAAGCCGGCGTCTTCTTCCAGCGCCGGCGCGGCATCGTGCCGATGCCGCTTGCATCGACGCACCTCACTCTATTAATGTACTCGAGTACATGAATGGGGCGACGACCAGAACGGCGGCGGATCCGCCCGCGACGCGGCGGGCGCGCAAGAAGGAGCGCACGCGGGAGCAGATCTACACCGCGGCGATGCGGCTCTTCCTCGAGCGCGGCTACGACGCGGTGACGATCGACGACGTCTGCGAGGCGGCCGACGTCGCGCGCGGGACGTTCTTCCTGCACTTCGCGACCAAGGACGCGCTGCTCGGCGAGTACGGGCGACAGGCGCTGTCCGAGCTCGCGCTGCTGGTCGCCGAGAGCACCGACGGCGCCGCAGCGACCCTCGCGCGCGCGCTCCAGTTCCTCGCCGAGCGCTCGGGCCGGCACGCCGACGTGGTGCGCCTCGTCGTGCGCGAGACGGCGCTGAGCCCGACGGCGGTCGTCGAGACGACGGCCGCCGGACGCGAGCTCACCGACCTGTTCGCGAGCATCATCCGTCGCGGCCAGCGCGCCGGCGAGCTGCGGCGCAGCGTCGACGCGACGCTCGCCGGCGCCGTGCTCGCGTCGGCGTACCTCGCGATCGCCGGCGAGTGGGCGCGCCGGAGCGACTCCCCCGACCTCGCCGTGCTGGTGCGCGGCGCGGTCGACCTGATCCTGCGCGGCCTCGAGCGCCGGCCGCGCTGACCACCGCACGGAGAAGACACACCATGCAGCAGCGAGAGCACGCGATCGTGATCGGCGGCAGCCTCGGCGGACTCTGTGCTGCGAGCGCGCTCGCACCGCACTTCCGTCGCGTGACGGTGGTCGAGCGCGACGCCTTGCCCACCGACGCGAGCCTCCGCGCCGGCGCACCGCAGGCGCGGCACGTGCACGTGCTCCTGGTGCGCGGGCGGCGCGAGCTCGACACGCTCTTCCCGGGCTTCGAGCGCGATCTGCTCGCCGCGGGCGCGGTCGAGCTCGACTTCGGGATGTCGTTCGCGACGCTGCGCGCGCACGGCTGGCAGCAGCGACGCCCGTTCGACATCACCGGGCTGTTCCAGAGCCGCGCGCTGCTCGAGTCGGTCGTGCGCCGGCTCGCGCGACGCATCCCGAACCTCGAGCTGCGCGACGGGGTCGAGGTGCTGGGGCTCGTCGGCGACGACGCGCGTCCAGCCCGCGTGGTGCGCGGCGTCCGCGTGCAGGCGCGCAGCGGCGGCGACGCGGCCGAGGAGATCGTCGGCGACCTGGTGGTCGACACCAGCGGCCGCGGCTCGAAGAACGCCGACTGGCTCGGCGCGCTCGGGCTCGCAGCCCCCGACGAGGTCGTCGTCGACTCCGACTCGGCGTACGCGACGCGCTGGTACCAGGCGCCGCCACGCGAGCGCCTGCCGCGCCACTGGTGGTGGCAGGGAATCTGGATCGACCCAGAGCTGCCCGACGGACGCGTCGCCGGCGTGCTGTCGCCGGTCGAGGACGGTCGCTGGATCGTCACGCTCGGCGGCATCGAGGGACGCTATCCGCCGACCGACGAGGCGGGCTTCGTCGCGTTCCTGCGCACGCTGCGCTCGCCGCTGATCGCCGACGCGGTGGAGCTCGCAGAACCGCTGACGCCGGTCTACGGCCACCGCGCGATGGCGAACCGCTTCCGTCACTTCGAGCGCTGGAAGGAGCGCCTCGACGGCTTCGTCGCGCTCGGCGACGCGGTGTGCGCGTTCAACCCGGTCTACGGTCAAGGCATGACGGCGGCCGCGGTGTCGGCGCGCCGGCTCGGCGACTGGGTCGCGGACGCGCGCGGCGGCGCGCTCGACCCGCGCCGCTACTTCAAGGCACAGGCGCGCTTCCTCTCCGAGGTGTGGACGCTCGCGACCGGCGCCGACTTCCGCTTCCCCAAGACCACCGGCCCCCGCCCGCCGTTCGCGGGGGTCGCCAACGGCTACCTCGACCTGCTGCTGCTCGCGTCCGAGGAGGACGACCTGGTGCGCGCCGCGATGCGCGACGTGATCCACCTGCTCGACTCGCCGACGGCGATCTTCCGCCCGCGCGTCGTCGGGCACGTGCTGCGCCACGCCTTTCTGCGGCGGCGCGCCGCCGCGGCCGCGGCGGACGAGCCCCAGCCGGTGCCCGACGTGCCGCCCGCCTGACGCGTGCCGGTGGGCGGCTCCCGCGCATCGACCGGCGGAACGTCGCTGAACGTTCCCCCGGCGATGGCACGGGAGCCCGTTGACCCGGCCTCCGGTGTCACCTACTCGTGACACACATGAGGACGACCACCATCCGCGAGCTCAAGCACGAGACGAGCAAGGTCCTCTCCTGGGTGGAGAGGGGAGAGACCGTGGAGATCCGGCGCCGCCGGAAGCCGGTGGCGAAGCTCTCGCCTCCGGGGCGCCCCTCGCAGACCAAACGACCGGACTTCCTCAGCCGTCTGCGCACGGCGTACGGCTCGAAGGTCTTGCGTCGCACCGCCACGAGCGTCGTCGCCGATGCGCGCGGCGAATCGTGACCAGCTACGCCGACACCGGCTTCCTGTGCTCGCTCTACGCGCCCGACGCGCACACGGCGCGCGCCGCTCGCCGCATGCGGCGACAGGCCCTACCGCTCCCGTTCGCATGGCTGCACCAGCTCGAGCTGCGCAACGCGCTACGGCTGCGCGTGTTCCGGCGCGAGATCACCGCACGCCAGCGCGACGCGTCGATGAACCTGGTGCTCGCGGATCTCGCGAGCGGCGTGCTCGGCGCGGCATCACCGGCCCTCGACGAGACGATGCTCGAAGCCGAGCGTCTGAGCGCCCTGCACTCCGAACGCCTCGGCACGCCCAGCCTCGACGTCCTGCACGTGGCTGCAGCACTCGTGCTCGGCCGCGGCGAGTTTCTGTCGTTCGACGAGCGACAGGCTCGCCTCGCGCGCGCTGCGGGCCTGCGGGTACCTGCGCTCTCCTGATCGTCCTCCGGTGATCCGGCGTTCCGGGTCAGCCGCCGCGCGGCAGCAAGAACGAGCCCGGCAGCGTGATCTCGCCGGGCAGCGCCGTCCAGTCGCCCGGCGCGGGACACTCGGTGGCGCTGCACTTCGCCGACAGCGAGCAGGCGAAGCGGATCTGCACCTGCGCCGGGTCGGGGTTGCCGTCGTCGCCGAGCCGCTCGCAGGTGATGAACTGCGGATCGCGACCGTCGGTGAAGAAGATGTTGCCGGTGACGCTGCGGTCGGACGCGTTCTCGGTGATCGCCCACTGCTCCGCACCCACCGGCTTGTTGATCAGCGTGCGTAGCCCGTCGGGCGTCGCCTGCAGGCCGCTCGGCTGCACCGGCAGGCCGGCGGGTCGCGCCGGAGGTGCGAGCGTGGAGCTCGCGACCGGCGGTGTGGCCGATGCGGACTGCGCGCTCGCGCCGCGCGGCAGGAAGAACGAGCCAGGCAACGTCACCTCGCCGGGCAGCTCCGTCCAGTCGGCGGGCGCAGGGCATTCCGCCGCGCTGCAGCGCGCCGACAGCGCGCACGCGAAGCGGAGCTGCACCTGTGCCGGATCGGGGTTGCCGTCGTCGCCGGTCGGCGTGCAGGCGAGGAACTGCGGCTCGCGGCCGTCGGTGAAGAAGATGTTGCCCGTGACCGTGCCGTCCTCGTTGCGCGTGATCCCCCACTGCTCGGCGCCGACCGGCTTGTTGATCAAGGTGCGCAGCCCGTCGGGCGTCGTCTGCAGGCCGCTCGGCTGGCCGCCGGTCGAGCCGCCGATCTTGTCCTGGATCCAGTCGACGTAGCGCGACACCCGCGCGTAGACCCCAGGCACGCCCGGCTCGGCGCAGCCCTGACCGAAGCTCACGACGCCCGCGAGGAGCCAGCCGCCCGAACCGTCGGGCACGACGAACGGGCCGCCGCTGTCGCCCTGGCACGAGTCCTCGCCGCCCGCGGCGACGCCGCCGGCGCACAGCATGTTGTCGGTCAGGTCGCCGTAGGTCTGGCGGCAGACGTCGCTCGCGACCACCGGCAGGCTCACCTGCCGCAGCACGTCGGAGACGTCGCCGCCCGAGCTCGTCGTTCCCCATCCGGTCACCGTCCCGAGCACGCCCGGCGCACCGAGCGTCGCCTCGGCGCCCGGCGTCAAGAGCCCGATCAGCGCCACCCGCGCGTCGAGCGTCACCGGCTGCGGCAGGCGGATCAGCGCGACGTCGTCGTCGTTGCCGTTGGGGTCGTAGCCCTCGTGCACGATGCCTTGTGCAGCCGTGAACCGCTGCTGCGAAGGCTCGTCGATCGCGAGGTCCTGCGCCCCGAGCGTGACCTGGATCTCCGCGTCGGGGATGCGGACCGGCGTACCGCCGCCCGAGCCGTCGTCGCGGCTCTCGCCCTCGAAGAAGCAGTGCGCCGCGGTCAGCACCCACTCCGGTGCGATCAGCGTGCCGCCGCAGTAGGCGCCGCGCGGCGAGACGAATGCCTGCCAGGGCCAGGCGCCGGGCGCGGCGACCTCGCCGCCGACGATCATCGGGCGCTCGGTGCGCTCCGCGCGCGCGCCGGCGCTCCCTGCCGCCAGCGCGACCGCCGCCCCGATCAGCACCAGCGCCGCACGCGCACCGCCGCGTCTCGTCGTTCTCGCTCGCATGGGTCCTCCGGCCTGCGGCCTCGCGCGCCGGGCCGCACCCGGACGCGGCGCGCACGTCTCGTCCAAGGATCGACACGTCCGCACCGGAAGGTGAGTCGGCGACGTTCGCTCTGCTATCGAAAAGCGCATGTACGCCCGGCTCGTCAACCGGCTCTCCGCGACACGCGTCGGCTCGTGGCTCGTCAAGCACCTGGCCGCGCGCCTCGATCCCGTCCTGTTCAAGGCGTCGAACGGCCGCTTCACCTCGACCGGCGTGCCGACCCTGCCGATGCTCACCCTCACCACCCTCGGCCGGAAGAGCGGCAAGCGCCGCGACACGCAGCTCGCCTTCCACCGCGAGGGCGACGACCTGCTGGTCGTCGCGAGCGCGATGGGCCAGGAGCGTCACCCCGACTGGCGCTACAACCTCGAAGCGAACCCCGAGGCCGAGGTGCAGCTCCGCGGCGCGCGCTACCGCGTCCGCACGCGCCTGCTCGACGACGCGGAGAAGGCGCGCGTGTGGCCGGGCATCGTGGAGACGATCCCGCAGATGCGCGTGTACGAGCGACGCACGCCGCGCAACATCGGGGTTTTCCGCTTGACGATCACATCGGCTTCGCCGACCACGAAAGGCTGAAGGACCGCGCCGTGCCTTCCATCGTACGCGCGCGGATCTCGGATCGTAGCCGGCACGTCACTGGGGTGGATCGAGGCGCGGGCTCGCGCTAGACCGCCGCGATGCAGAGCCGAACCCCGCGCGAGGTCGCCCGGAGATACGAGCCCGCGATCGACGCCGCCGCGACCGCGGCCGCGCTCGCCATCGTGCCGGTCGTCTTCGTCGGCCTGCAGTCCGACGAGGCATCGTGGCTCGCGGGCGGGCCGCTGGCGGACTGGATCATCTGGTCGATCTTTGCTCTCGATGCGGCGACGAAGGCGCTCGCGTTCGGTCGAAGCTGGGTACGCAGGCCGGCCGCCTGGCTCGACCTCGCGATCGTGGCGATCACGTTCCCGGCGCTGCCCGCGATCCTGGGTGCGTTCCGCCTGACGCGCCTCGCCTATGCCGGCCGGATCGCGCGCCTGTTGCGCTTCGTACGGCTGGCGCGTCTCGTGATCCTGGCGCAGCGCGCAGCGCTGGGGCTGCGCCGTCTGCTCTCGCCGGAGGCGCTGCCGGTCCTGTTCGCCACCGCCCTCCTCCTGGTGCTCATCGCCGCCGCCGGTCTGCGTACCGCCGAGTCGACCGAGGGCGAAGTCCTCGCTCTGGGCGAGGCGGTGTGGTGGGCGGTCGTCACCGTGACGACGGTCGGCTACGGCGACATCGTCCCGAAGACGCCGCTCGGCAAGACCATCGCGGGGATCGTGATGGTGATCGGCATCTCGTTCACGAGCGTCCTCACGGCGCAGATCGCGGCATGGCTCTCCCGACAGAATCTCGATCAATCGGACGACGAGATCCGCGCGTCGATCACGCGGCTCGAGGCGCGTGTCGTCAGCGAGGTGCAGACCCTGCGCCAGCAGCTCCAGGCGATCGAGAGCTCCCTCGAGACTCTCCGGGCGTCGACGACGGAGGCCGATCACCGGCGGTGACGATCCCGCCCGCGTCGCCGAGCCCCGCGAGCCGCGGCGGCGTCCAGCCGCCGAGCGCCCTCTCGAGCTCCAGCGCGACGCGGATCGTCACGTGGTCGTTGCCGCTCGCCGACACCACCTGGAAGCCGAGCGGCAGCCCCTCGGTGCTCAGGCCGGCAGGGACCTGCGTCGCCGGCAGCTCGAGGACGTTGAAGATCGCCCAGTACGCCCACGGGTGGTGCATGCGCAGCAGCCAGCGCACGGGCACGCCGTGGCGCGGCGCGGGCACCGTGTACGACGGGTAGAGCAGCACCCCGTCGGCGCCGAGCGCGTCCTCGACCTCGGCCCGCAGGCGGCGGCCGAGCTCGATCGTGCGGCGCGCGAGGCCCGGCAGGAGCTTCGGCAGCGGGTCGACCAGCGCGAGCAGGCTCGCGACCAGAGTGTAGTCCGAGCGCCCGAGCCCGTGCTTGACGATCTCCACCCCGGGCCGCACGCGACGCCGGCCGTCGCCGAGCATGTGGGCGAACGGCTCGGCCTGCGCCTCGGCCATCATCGCCGACCAGACGTCGAACTGCTTCCGCAGCCCCTCGAACGACGCGCGGCGCACGCGCATGCCGCGCTCCTCGAGCACGCGGACGGCGCGCTCCTGCGCGGCGCGCAGCGCCGGGGCCACGCGCAGCGCGCCGTTGTCGGGGACGTCGAGCAGGGTGCGACCCGCGAGATCCACCGCGTCCGGGTCGCCGAGGTCGAAGTGCCGGCAGCCGGCGTCGAGGCCGTCCGGTCCCGCGAGGATGCGCAAGAGCGGCATCAGGTCCTCGGCGCGGCGCGCGATCGGACCGGTCGTCAAGTAGCGAAGCCCCTCGCCGGACGCGATCGGGTACTGGCCCGTGCCCGGCACCATGCCGCCGGTCGGCTTGTGGCCGAACACGCCGTTGAAGAACGCGGGCGCGCGGATCGAGCCGCCGACGTCGGAGCCGAGTCCGAACGGCGAGCCCGCCGCGCCGACGATCGCGCCCTCGCCGCCCGAGCTGCCGCCGACGATGCGCTCCGGATCGTACGGGTTGTTGGTCCGCCCGTAGACCCGGTTGTCCGACTCCATCCACATGCAGAGCTCGGAGGTGTTGGTGACGCCGAGCGGGATCGCTCCGGCCGCGCGCAGGCGCGCGACGGCGGTCGCGTCCTCGGCCGCGATCACCTCACGACGCGCGACCAGACCGGACGCGTTCGGCATGCCCGCGAGCGCGAAGCACTCCTTGATCGTGCACGGCACGCCGTGCAGCGGCGGCAGGGTCGCCGGATCGACCCGCGCACGGTGCTCATCGGCGCGCACCGCCTCGGCGCGCGCCTCGTCGAAGCGCGTCCGCACGACCGCGTTCAGCACCGGGTTCACGCGCGCGATCTGCGCGACGTGGGCCTCGACGACCTCGGCCGAGGAGACCTCGCGCGTCCGGATCCGCCGCGCGAGCTCGATCGCCGACGCCTTCAGGAGCTCACTCATCCCGCTCCTGTACAGGGCGGGACGGTGCGCTTCACGCGGGCGGCAGCGGAACCGACTCGTGCACGAGCGCGCGCAGGACGTCGAGGTCGAACGGCTTGTCGAGCACCGCGGCCGCCCCCAGCTCGTTCGCGGCACGGTGCGTCTGCTCGTCGCCGAACGCGGTGATGAGGATGAAGGGCGTCCGTCCCGCGCCGTCACGGATCGCGCCGAGCACGTCCATGCCGGAGAGCCCCGGCATGCGCAGATCGCTGACGATCAGCTCGACCGTCGTGCGCGCAGGACCTGTGGCACCCGACAGGGACTCGAGACGCGAGATCAGCTCCGAGCCGTCACCCGCCTCGACGACCTCGTAGCCGTCGCCGCGCAGCATGCCGGCGATCAGACGCCGCATCTCGAGATTGTCCTCGGCCACCGCGACGCGCGGACGGCGCGGCGATGGATCCGGCCGTGCCGCCGGCACCGCGCGATCGTCGAGGGACATCGCGACCGCGATGCCGCGCGCCCCGAGACCCGCGAGCCTTGCTTGCATCCACTCGAGCTCCCCCGGCAGCACCGACTCCGCCAGCTGGATCTCGAGCGTCGTCCCGTGTCCGAGCCACAGCGCGTCCTCGAGCAGGCACTCGATGTCGTAGGCGGTCAGGAAGCCCGAGCGCTCGATCGAGCCCAGGTGCGGGTCGTGCGGCTGCGTGCGGCACCGGTAGGCCACGTCGGCCAGCCGCGCCGGCACGCGCGCGAAGTCCTCGGCGATCGATCGACGCGGGGTCGTGTCCGCCGTGCGCGGCTGCTCCAAGAGCCAGCTCGAAAGGGATCGCATCGGTTTCGACTCCTTTCCGCGACGACGTCGTTCGCAGCCGTCGCTGGTCGAGTCCCCGTGCACGACGTGTGCCGGCGAGAATCGCTGCCCCGGCGTGGGTGTCGCCCTCCGGCGGCGCGGCAAGGGTGCCCCCGTTCGGCACCCGCGGGGCAGAACGCGCCGGCCGCGGCGGCCGCCGCCGCTCAGTACGCGACGCGCGCCTCGAGCATGCCCGACTCGCCGCGCACGACGATCAGCCGCGACATGCACGGCATGCAGTAGACCCGGTCACCGGGCATCAGCTCGCGGGTCGAGCGGATCACCACCTTGCACACCGGGCAGATCACCTCGTTGGGTGCCAGGCTGTCGCCGGCGCCGCGCCACTTGCGGTAGAACTTCCGGTACTTGACGGGAACCTCGTCGAAGCCGGTGTCCTCGAGGATGAAGCGGCGCCGCTCGCCGGGCGCCTTCGCCTCGGTCTCCGGTGCGGTCTCGAGCAGCGGATCGGTCATGCGGCGAACCCCAGACGCTCGACCGACTCGCGATAGGCGCGGCCGAGACGCTCCTGCTCGTGCCGGTCGACGCCGATCTCGCGTGCCGTTGTCTCGAGCATGTCGAGCACCAGGTGGTCGAGCTGCCGGCGCACCTCGCCGAGGCGCGCGCGGATGTGCGGCGAGCGCGCGAGACGGCGGCCGAGCTCGTTCTCGCCGAAGCCGATGTGGCGCCGCTCGTCCTTGATCACGCCCTCGAGCACCTCGCGCGTCACCGGGTCGGCGTTGCTCGCGTGCGTGTGGAAGACCGCCCACTCGAGCGATTCCAGGATCACGTTCTGCGCGAAGATCGCGGCCTCCCAGTCGCGTCCGGCGACCAGCTCGAGGAGCCGGCGGCGGAAGAGCTGCAGGCTCGGGCTCGCGCGCCGCTCGACCTCGGACTCCGGGTCCGCGACGCCGAGCGCCGCGAGCCGGCGCAGCAGCACCTCGAGGTGGCGGCCCTCGTCCGCCACCTGCGTCGCGAGGAAGACCTTGCTGTTCCGGCTCGGCGCGATCGCGATCAGGCCGCTCGCGCCTTCCAGCGCCGCGGTCTCGCCGACGCAGTAGTTGCACAGCGTCGTGATCAGCCGCTCGCGCTCGATCCCGGTCGGCGGCTCGTCGCGCGTCTCGGGTCGGTGCCCGTCGACGGTACCGGACAGGTAGCCCTGCACCGCCTCGAACCAGAACTCGAAGGAGTGCACCTCCGCGAGAAACGCCTCGTGCTCGAGGTCGTGAATGTTGCGATGCTCGACGCGTGCGCCCATGTGATGGTCGTCCAGGTTGAACCTCGCGCAAGCCGGGACCGAGCGAAGCGAGCGCGGGGAGTGGGGCCCCGCGCGGCTACGCCGCGTGGGGCGAGGGGTCGCGTGACCCCTCGTCGGAATCGCCGCCCCGGCGGGCGGTGCCCGCTGGGGCAGGGGACAGAGTCCCCTCGTTACGATCACGACGCCTCTGATGCAGGCGTTCTTACGCCGGCATCAGAGGCGTTTGGTATTCGATCCCGATTCTCCCGAGGCGGGTCTTGAACTCGGCGAGCACCGTGTCGGCGAGGACGTGCTCCATCTCCTGCGGCGAGAGCACGCCGAGGTCCGCGCCCTGGTACTGGCTGTGCGGGCGCTCGACGCCGAGACGGTTCAGCTCGTCGACCGTCCGGGTGTCGCGGAACGCGTCGGCGAAGGTCGCGAGCATGAAGTACGACATGTCCTTCTGCATCCGCTCGATCTCGGGCTTCTTCTCGGGGTGCTGCTTGATCAGCGAGCCGATGCGGTTCTCGCCGAAGCCGACGTGGCGGCGCTCGTCGGCGATCGTGCCCGACAGCGTGTGCGCGAACTTCGCGTTCAGCGGCTCGTTCATCGCGTACATCATCTCGAAGACGCTGAACGCCATGCCCTCGAGGACGATGTTCTGCCCGACCACGCCGGCGACGAAGTCCTTGCGGTCCACCTTCTCGAGCAGCACCTCGGCGAACTTGACCAGGTTCGGGTTCGCGTAGCGGCGGATCACGTCCTCGAGCTCGTTCTTCTTGACGCCGAGGTCGTAGAGGCGCTGCGTGAACACCTCGACGTGGCGCGCCTCGTCGAGCGTCTGCGTCGCGAGGAAGCGCCGGCTCGCCTCGTCGGGTGCGGCGTTGATCAGGCCCGACGACGCCGACAGCGCGCAGCGCTCACCGACCACGAGCTGCACCGTCGCCTTCACCGTGTCCTCGAGCAGCACCGGGTTCTCGAGCAGGAAGGCCGGCTCGCTCTCGTCGGGCGCGTGCCCGAACTCGGTGTTCTCGAGGTAGCCCTGCGGCGCGGACTCGAGCCAGCTCTGGATGGAATACGCTGCGAGGAAATCAGCCATCGTCGACCTCCGTTCAAACGAAGAAAAGGCGTGCCCGCCGGTCTCGCACGCGACGTGCCACCACGCGTGCGCGCGATGACGCGCCGGGCCGACCGATCGGACGGGCTCTCTCGCGCGCAAGAACCGCGTACTTCCGTCGCCCGATTTTCGAGCTCGGGAATCGCCGGCGTCCCTCGTTCGCAGCGCTGGGAACCGGCGCCCGCGACGGTGCTGTCGATCGGCGTCGGCGTCGGGCGTCAGCTGAGGCGCATGCAGGACGGATCGAGACGTCCGGTCCGGCCAGGCCGGCCGACGGCCCCCATGGCGTCGCGCGTCGGCCGGACGGCGCTCACTCGAGGACCACCGCGCAACGTCCGCCCGACGGCCCGGCGCAGATGGTGAGCCTCGCGTGCCTGGCCGGGCCGCCGATGTCCGCCTGGCAGAACATCGGGTCGTTGCCGGACCCGTGCTCCCCCGAGCGTCCGAAGATTCGCAGGGTACGCCGGGGCGCCAGCTCGACGTTCTTCGTGTTGGCGAACACGTCGCCGAAGTTCCCGATCAGCTCGAGAGATCGGACTTGGATCGGTCGCTGGCCTGCATTGAGGATCACGCACTCGGCGCGATCGAAGAACTCGACGGCCACGGCGGCCGTCGACAAGGTCGTGGCGTGCGACGTGCCCGCGAGAATCGCGAGCAGCAGAGCAGAACCCAGCAATCGCTTCGACATGGTCCACCTCCTTCGATGCGCGATCCGTCCGCGCTCTCGCAGACGGGGCGTGAGGTCGGCCCTCGCACCGTGAGGTGGCGCCGGAAGGGCGCGAACACCGATTCGCGGACCGCGCTTCCGACCGGGCAGGGGCGGCGTGACGGAGCGACGACGCGGTTCAGCGCGCGGACTGGAGGTCCGAAGAGCCACCCTCCGGCGTGAACACCACCGGCAAGCTCGCGATCGCCGCGACCAGCGGCGACGGCAGGCGCACGGGGCCCTTGCCCGGCGCGACGCGGATGTCCGGCAGGCGTCGCAGCAGCTCGCGGAACACGATGCGGATCTCCGCCCGCGCGAGGTTCGCCCCGAGGCAGAAGTGCGCGCCGATGCCGAACGCGAGGTGGTCGTTTCGCGTGCGGTCGATGCGGAACGTCTCCGGGGCGTCGAACACCGCCGGGTCGCGGTTCGCCGCCTGGTAGAGCATCACGACCTTGTCGCCCTTCTTCACCTTGCGGCCGTCGATCTCGGTGTCGCAGGTCGCCGTGCGACGGAAGCCGACCACCGGCGTCACGAAGCGCAGGATCTCCTCGACCGCCGAGTCGAGCAGCTCGGGATTCGCGCGCAGCTTCCCCCACTCGCCGGGGAAGCGCGCGAACGCCGCCATGCCGCCCGAGAGCGCGTTCCGCGTGGTCTCGTTGCCGGCGACCAGCAGGAGCGTCATGAACATCTGCAGCTCGTCCGCGGCGATGCTCTCGCCCGCTTCGAGCTTGCCGTCGGCCTTCGCCGCGACCAGCGTGCTGACGAGGTCCTCGCGCGGGTGCTTCGCGCGCTCCGCGAACACCTCCTGCAGATACGCGCTGTACTGCGCGTGCGCCTCGCCGGCGCGCGTCAGCAGCTCGACGTCGTCGCTGCGCCCGGCCGCGGCGATCATCGTGTCGGACCACTCGGCGAAGCGCTCGCGGTCGTCGGGCCGGATGCCGATCATCTCCGCGATCACCAGCAGCGGCACCGGCACCGCGATCGCGGCGGTGAAGTCGCAGCTGCCGCGCGCGGCGACCGCGTCGATGCACGCGGCGACGATCTCCTCGATGCGCTTCTCGAGCACGCCGACCATGCGCGGCGTGAAGCCCTTGCTGATGAGCTTGCGCAGCTGCGCGTGGCGCGGGTCGTCCATCGTGACGATCGAGATCTGCATGTCGCCGTCGGCGAGCACGCCCTGCCCCGAGCAGAAGAGGTCGGTCCGCTTCGAGACGTAGGTCACGTCCGCGTGACGCGTGAGCACCCAGCAGCGGTTCTTCTCGTCCCAGTGGACGGGGTCGCTGGTGCGCAGCTTCCGGTAGGCGGGAAACGGATCGCCGGCGTAGAAGTGTGGATCGAGAACGTCGAACGACATCGTGTGAGAGTTCCGTGGATCTGGGCCGAACGCCGTCAGGCGGACTGCGCGGCCGGGGCCAGGTGCGTGAGCCCGTACAGCCTGGCGGCATTGCCGGCAAGGATCTGCCGGCGCTCCGCGTTCGCGACGTCGCGAAACTCGGCGTCGACGACCTTCCACGACGGCGGCCACTCGCAGCCGTGGTGCGGGAAGTCGGAGGTCCACATCATGTTCTCGACGCCGATCGCTTGCCGGTTCCGCACCGCCGACCGTCGAGAGCCCGGTGAGGTCGCCGCCCTGCTTGCCCTCGGCTTCGGCCTCGTGGCGCGCGACGCGAGGCGCACGTGGACGTGCACCGGGATGCCGAGAGCGGCCGCCTCCGCCCACACCGGCTCGTCCTCGGGGTGCGGGTGGTCGTGGTTGCTCGGATGGCCGAGGATCACCACGCCCCGGTGCCCGAGATCGACGCTCGGGAGAGGCCCTTCAGGAAAGGCCATACAGGCGCACCGCGTTCTCGGACAGGATCTTGCGCTTGGCCGCATCGTCGAGGTCCGTCCGGTTGGCGACGACACGGGCGGTCTCGGGGAAGCCGCAGTCCCAGTGGTAGTAGTCCGACGCGTAGACGATTCGCTCCGCACCGAGCAGCTCGACGACGGTGCCGACCATGCCCTCGCCGGGATCGCAGCCGACGAAGCAGCGTCCGTCGAGGAAGTACTCGGAAGGCTTGCGGTCGATGTTGGGCGCCTGCTCCGGCATGCGCTCCCAGTGCTCGTCGAGACGCTCGAGCCAGCCCGGCAACCACCAGCAGTTCGCCTCCATGATGCCGAGGCGGAGCTTCGGGAAGCGGTGCAGGATGCCGCCGACGGTGAAGTTCATCACCGCCAGCATGCCGCCGAACGGGTGCGTCAGCGCGTGGACTTCCAGGCGCGAGCGGTAGCGGTCGACCGCGATCGGGAACTGGTCCGGCGCCTGGCCGCCGCCGTGGATGCACACGGGCACGCCGAGCCGCTCGGCCTCCGCCCAGACCACGTCGAAGGACGGGTCGTCGAGGTTCTTGTCGCGGATGTGCTGGCGCGTGACCATGCCGACGAGGCCCAGCTCCTTCACCGAGCGGCGCAGCTCCGTCGCGGCGCGCGCAGGGTCGATCATCGGCAGGATCGCGATCGCCTTCAGGCGGTCGGGCGCGTACGCGTTGAACTCCGCCTTCGCACTGTTGATCGTCTGGCAGAGGGCGGTCGCGAAGTCCGCGTCGAGCAACGCCCACTCCTCGCCGGGACCGCCCGAGTAGTTGACGGTGACGTCGATGCCCTCGAGGTCCATGTCCTTGAGGCGCTCGGCGGGATCGTGCATGCCCTCGCGCACCTCGACGCGCGACACCGCCGACTTGCCCGCGAAGCTGTCGCCGGGCCGGGCGAGACCGCCGCCCGGAAGGGTCAGCTTGCCGTAGTGCTCCTTGCAGCGCGCGCGCCACTGCTCGAAGTGCGGCGCGAAGCGCTCGGGGAGCTTCGACGGCCAGCTGCGGTGCTCGCCGCCGTGTCCGTCGGCGTCGACGACGCGAAATCCGTTGACGGCCATGCTTTCTTCTCCGGATGCGCGCTCAGGCGGCGCGGGCTGCGACCGCGGCCTCGCGCAGGCGCGTGGTGCGGTGGACGGGATCGGTGTCGAAGGCGGGCAGGACGTGCTTGCCGATGGTCTCGATCGAGCGCAGCACGTGCTTCTGATCCATCGCCATCGTGAGCGGCGAGAAGATGATCTGGTCGACGCCCATGTCCTGCCACTGGCGCAGGACCGGGATGATCTCCTCGGGCGAGCCGCACAGGGCCTCGCCGCGGTCGAGGCGCTCCTTGAGCGCCTGCGGCGTCGGCGCCGGCATGCGGATCGGGCCGGTCGCCGGCACGCCCGGCGGCCGCGGGATCGAGTCGAGCCACTGGAAGAACAGCTCGGCGTAGCGCTCGGTGCGCGCGCGCGACAAGAGCCAGCGCGCCTCGTCGCCGTCGGGCAGACAGAAGATGTTGGTCGTCACGGCGATGTTGTCGTTGACGAAGCCGGCGATCGGATTCGTGCAGCGCGCGACGGCGGCCTTGTACGCCTTCACGTGCGGCTCGATGTCGGCCGGGCGTCCGAGCGTGAAGCAGAGCGAGCCGAGGCCGAGCTCGCCGCACTCCGGGAACGTGCTCGGGCTCGCGCAGGCGAGCCACATCGGCGGGTTCGGCTTCGAGTACGGCTTCGGCAGCACGTTGCGCTCGGGCATGCGAAAGTACTTGCCCTCGTGGGAGTACGGCTCGTCGCGCCACATGCGCGGGATCTGCTCGAGCGACTCGCGCCACATCGCCTTGGTCTCGGGCGCGGATCCGATCGCGAAGCCGCCCCACTCCGCCTGCGACGAGCCGCGGCCGGTGCCGAACTCGACGCGTCCTTCCGTCAGGTGGTCGAGCGTCGCGACGCGCTCGGCCGTGCGCGCGGGGTGATTGACGGGAGCCGTGATGTTGACGATCGCGAAGCCGACGTGGATCTGCCGCGTCTTCGCCGCGACGAAGCTCAGGTAGCACTCCGGCGCCGGCTGGTGTGAGTAGTGCGTCAGGAAGTGGTGCTCGGGCGCCCAGTCGTACTTGATGCCGGCCGCGTCCGACGCGATCGAGACGTCGACCGTGCGCAGGAAGCGCTCGTGCTCCGTCTCGTCGGGTGGGACGTGCATCTGCGAGAAGATCCCGAACTCCATCTGGCCTCCTATTCTATCGAGGGGGCACGCGCCCCCTCGCCCTACGCGGCGAAGCCGCGCAGGGGCCCACTCCCCGCGCTCGCTTCGCTCGGCCCCGCGCTTCGCGCGCGGATTCTGTTTCATCGAGGGGGCACGCGCCCCCTCGCCCTACGCGGCGAAGCCGCGCAGGGGCCGGCTATTCCACGAGGGGGCACGCGCCCCCTCGCCCTACGCGGCAATGCCGCGCAGGGGCCCACTCCCCGCGCTCGCTTCGCTCGGCCGCGCGCTTCGCGCGCGGATTCTGTTTCATCGAGGGGGCACGCGCCCCCTCGCCCTACGCGGCGAAGCCGCGCAGGGGCCCACTCCCCGCGCTCGCTTCGCTCGGCCGCGCGCTTCGCGCGCGGATTCTGTTTCATCGAGGGGGCACGCGCCCCCTCGCCCTACGCGGCGAAGCCGCGCAGGGGCCGGCTATTCCACGAGGGGGCACGCGCCCCCTCGCCCTGCGCGGCAAAGCCGCCCAGGGGCCCAATCCCTGCGGTCGCTGCGCTCGGCCGCGCGCTTCGCGCGCGGATTCTGCGCCGCAGCGCTTGTGATAACTGATCGTCGGTTTTCCGAATGGGGATTCGGGCTCAGCAAGGCGGAGGCCAGGCGACGGGAGCGCACCGGCGCAGCGGGCGCGGGCGCATGCTCGCGATCCGTTCTCGGCGGCGCGAAGATCGACGCGGCGCGCATTCCCGCGCGTGGGATCGTGCCGGGCGGATGAGACACCTTGACAGAAAGTGTCTCATCCGCCCATTGTGTGTCGCATGTCGCCCACGACGCGCGCCCGCATCCTCGACGGCGCGGCCGTCGCCGTCGCACGGCACGGCCTCGCGAAGCTCGAGATGAGCGACGTGAGCGCGATCTCGGGCGTCTCGCGCGGCACGCTGTACCGCTACTTCCCGAGCCGCGACGCGCTGCTCGACGAGCTCGCGCGGCGCGAGGGCGCGCTGTTCCGGGACCGCATGCGGGCCGCGATCGAGCAGGCTCCGCCCGGAGCCGAGAGGATCCGCGTCGCGCTCGAGCACGCGACGCGACACGTCCGCGAGCACGCCCTGCTGCAACGCCTGCTCGACACCGACCCGACCTTCGTCCTGCGCGGCCTGCGCGCGCAGTTCGAGAGCCTGAAGGCCGAGCTCGGCGCGCCGATCTTGCCCCTGCTGCAGGAGAGCGAGCTGGTGCACGCGCGCATCGCCACCGCCGAGCAGCTGCTCGACTGGATGATGCGCCTCATGGCGTCGGCCTTCCTGCTGCCGGGACGCGACCCCGACGGCATGACGCAGGGGCTCACCGCGGTCTACCGCATCCTGACCGCGCGCATCGGCGGCGCGCCCCCTGCGCGCGCGACACGCCAGGCACAGGCGCGGCGCAGCTCCGTCGCCGCACGCCGCGTCCGCCGCACCGCTGCGAGCGACGCCGAGAACGAGACGAAGGCGACGGGCACGCGCGGTCGCGTCAAGCCGCGCCGGGACCGAGCATGAAGGAGACTCCCGTGATCGATCAGACCGAGAATCCCTGCCCGCACACCGGCGTGCTGAACATCATCGACCCGGAGTACACGGCGCACCCGCAGCCGGCGTACGCGCGCCTCCTCGAGAGCCACCGGGTCGCGAAGTCGATCGCCATGCACTCGCCGATCCTGTCGCGCTACGAGGACGTGGTGTGGGCGCTGCGGCACCCCGAGATCTTCTCCTCCGAGATGGACATGAAGGTCATGCTGGGCACGCAGCGGCCGATGATCCCGCAGCAGATCGATCCGCCGCGCCAGACGCGTTACCGGAAGATCCTCGACCTGCGCTTCTCGCGCCCGCGCATGCAGGCGCTCGAGCCCGAGCTGCGCCGCCATGCGCAGCAGGTGATCGACGGCTTCGTCGCGCGCGGCGAGTGCGAGTTCGATTCCGAGTTCGCCGTGCCGCTGCCGTGCCGCGCGTTCCTGACGCTCATGGGCCTGCCGCAGGAGGAGCTCGACCTCTTCCTCGAGCTGAAGAACGGCATCATCCGCCCGCCGGTGCCGCCCATGGACATGATCGCCGCGTCCGAGTACCGCATGAAGACCGGCGAGCGCATCTACGCCTACTTCGAGAAGATGATCGCCGAGCGTCGCAGCGCGCCGCGCGACGACATGATGACGTACTTGACGACCGTCGAGCTCGACGGCCATCCGCTCACCGACGAGGAGATCCTCGACATCTCCTACCTCTTCCTCCTCGGCGGCCTCGACACCGTCACCGCGACGCTCGGCTGCTCGATGGCCTACCTCGCGTCGAACCCCGAGCAGCGCCGGAAGATCGTCGAGAAGCCGGAGCTGATCCCGAACGCGGTCGAGGAGCTGCTGCGCTGGGAGACACCGGTGTCGCTGTTGCCGCGCGTGCTCAAGCAGAACGTCACCATCGGCGACGTCGAGCTGCGCGAGGGCGCGCTGGTCAACCTCCTGATCGGCGCCGCCAACGTCGACCCGGCCGAGTTCGACGACCCGACGCGCGTCGACTTCGAGCGCGAGAGCAACCGCCACCTCGCGTTCGGCGCCGGCGCGCACCGCTGCCTCGGCTCGCACCTCGCGCGCATGGAGCTGCGTGCGGCGCTCGAGGAGTGGCACAAGCGCATCCCCGAGTACTCGATCAAGCCGGGTGCGGTTCCCAAGGTGAGCCCGGGCATCCGCGAGCAGCTCGACCTGCCGCTCGTCTGGAGCGTCTGATGGGCGTGCGCGTGACGGTCGACCTCGCGCGCTGCGTCGGCCACGGGCGCTGCTACGAGCTCGCGCCCGAGGTCTTCGGCGAGGACGAGCGCGGCTACTGCAAGGTGCTGCTCGCGGATCTGCCGCCTGCGCAGGAGAAGCCGGCGCTGCTCGCGGCGGCCAACTGCCCGGAAGACGCGATCAAGCTCGCGAAGAGCTGACGCAGCCGCAACCCGCGGGCGGCGCGGCGCGCTCGCTCCACCCGGCGAAGCGGCGCGAAGCCTCCGCGCTCGCCTCGCTCGACCGCGCGCCGCGCGCGCGGCGCGTGCGGATCACCGTCAGAACAGCGCGTTCCAGCCCATCGGCCGCCAGATCAGATCGGTCGTCACGCGCCAGCCGAAGATCCCGGAGTCGGACGTGAGCGGGAACTCCCCCGCGACGCCGACGTCGAGGTCGTCGAGGATGCGGTAGCGCAGGCCGAGCGCGGTGGTCACGACCGACTCGCCGAACGCCTCGCTCGAGCCGATGTCGACCAGATCGAAGCCCTCCTGCGCGATCGGCAGCCGCCGTCCGGCGTCGTAGACGTAGACCCAGTTGAGCTCGGCGAGCGGGTACAGGTTCCAGAGCTGGTAGTCGACGTGCAGCGAGCCGTCGAAGAACGACGAGTCCTCGCCGCTGATCGCGATGCGCGGGCCCGCGTAGAGCTGCACGTGCACGTCGTCGAAGCCCTTCGCCGCCGAGACGAACGGGTTCAGGAGGCCGTCCCCTCGCCCCTGCAGGACGTCCTGGTTGCCCCACGGCGCCTCGTAGCGCAGGCCGACGGTGACGATCGACGCGCTCTCCTCGTCCTGCCAGACCGAGCCCTTGAAGCCGAAGGCGAGGTTCGCCCAGCCGCTGTTGCTCGGCACCCCGTGGTCGGGACGGAGCCAGACGTAGCCGTCCTTGGTCGCGACGAATCCGATGCGCTCGGTGAGCGCGACTCGGGCCTGAAGCGCCGCCACCTGGTAGTTGCCGCCGCCGGTGACGAAGTCGTTCGCGATGCTGGTGTACATGAACATCGGCCGGAGCTCGGTCGCGATGCGCGGGTCCTCGTTCAGCGTCGGAACCGAGACCGGAGAGATCATCTCTTCGAGCGGGCTCTCCGCGGCGAGCCCCACCGCGCGCATGAAGACGAGGGCCGCGAACGCGAGCAGAGTCGCGACGACGGAGCTGGTTTGACGGTTGCGCATCGTTCGCTCCTGGAGTCCAGGCCGTCGAGGGCGACGGCAGTGGTGCGCCGGGCGGACGCAAGATGCTTGCCTCGCCGGCGGGCGGCGCACGCGAGGCGCTGCGGGCACGCGCCGGCGGTGCCGACGCACGGGTGGGAATCGCCGCGCCCGCTGCTTCCCGCGCGTGGCAAGCGCGATCGACCTGCGCTACCGCGCGCCGCCGCGACCAAGCCGGACGAACGCGCGCGCGGCGCGTTTGCGGCTCGCGCTCGGCCCCGGTTCCAGTCTACGCTGGCGCGATGCCGACCCTACCTCGCGACTTCCGTGCCAGCTCCCGCCCGGGAGTCCTCGCTCTCGTCCTGCTCCTCACCACGTCCCTCGCCGCCTGCAGCGACGCCGGCTCTCCGTCTCCTGCCGAGCCCACGCTGTGCGACGACGTGCCGTCGGCGACGGCGCTCCTCGCGCCGGCCGTGACGCAGAGCACGACGCGCCCGCTGCCGGCGTGGTACGACGACGCGAAGCTCGGCATCATGATCCACTGGGGCGTGTGGACGGTTCCCGCATGGGCCGAGACCACGCTCGACCCCGAGCGCGTCGCCGATCCGGACGACCCCGACTACCTGCTCGCGCCGGGCGGCATCGAGCGCTTCGTGCGCCACAACCCGTACACCGAGTGGTACGAGAACTCGCTCGCGATCGACGGCACCGCGACGCAGCAGTTCCACCACGACACCTACGGCGCCGACTTCCCGTACACCGGCTTCCAGCCGCTCTTCGAGGAGGCGTCGGCGCCGTTCGACGCGAACCGGTGGGCCCGTCTCTTCGCGACCGCGCGCGCGCGCTACGTGGTCCTCGTCAGCAAGCACCACGACGGCTACGCGCTATGGCCGAGCGAGATCGAGAACCCGGGACGTCCGGGCTGGAACGCGTCGCGCGACTTCGTCGGCGAGATCGCCGACGCGACGCGCGAGCGCTGCATGCGCCTCGGCCTCTACTACTCGGGCGGCATCGACTGGAGCTTTGCACCGCCGCCGATCGCGAACGTGCTCGACTTCATCGATCCGGCACCTCCCGGACCGGTCTACGCGCGCTACGTCGAGGACCAGTACCGCGAGCTGATCGCGCGCTACCGGCCGTCGGTGCTGTGGAACGACATCACGTCGCCGGCGCTCACCGACGAGGCCGCGCTGTTCGCCGACTACTACGCGGCGGTCCCCGACGGCGTCGTCAACGACCGCTGGGGCTTCGACGGCACCAACCCGTCCGACTTCACCACCGCCGAGTACGACGTGCGCGACGAGATCTCGACCGAGAAGTGGGAGGCGGTGCGCGGCATCGGACGCACCTTCGGCTTCAACGTCAATCAATCCGTCGAGGACTACGGAACGCCGGAGAAGTACCTCCACCTGCTGATCGACGTGGTCAGCAAGAACGGCAACCTGCTGCTCAACGTCGGCCCGATGGCGGACGGCACCATTCCCGCGCCGCAGGTCGAGGTGCTCGAGGCGCTCGGCGCGTGGCTCGAGCGCCATGGTGAGGCGATCTTCGCGACGCGGCCGTGGACGCACCACCGCGGCGAGACCGCCGAGGATGTCGACGTGCGCTTCACGCGGAGCCGGGACGGCCGCGTCGTGTACGCGCTGCTGCTCGGCACCCCGCAGGGCGGCGCGGTCACGCTGCGCGGCTTCGGAGCGACGCCGTCCGCGGTGCGGCTCGCCGACACGTCGCGCGCGGACGCGATGCCGCTCGGCTTCCGCCTGGACGGCGACGACCTGCGCATCGAGCTTCCGTCCGACCTCGACGCCGAGCCGGCGTACGCGCTCGCGATCACGCTCGGATAGCGCGCGGCGGCGCCCGCCGCCGGCGCCGAGCGCGGTGCCGGCGAGCGCCCGTCGTCCGTCGCGCGGCTCCACGGGTGCGTGCCGGCAGCACCGGCGTCGCGTATGGGACCAGGCGTGTCCCTCGCACGCGCACGCCGCGTCGCCGTCCTCGCGGCGATGGTCCCCGAGCTGCGGCCGCTGGTGCGTGCGCTGTCGCTCGCGCCGGCACGCATCGGCGAGGTCGCGGGCCACCGCGGCAGCGCCGGCGGGCGCGAGGTGATCGCGGCGGTGACGACGATGGGCACCCGGGCCGCGCGCGACGTCGCGGGTCGCGTGCTCGACGCAGCGCCGACCGACCACCTGATCGTCGTCGGCGTCTGCGGCGCGGTCGACCCCGCGCTCGCGATCGGGGCGCTGATCGCACCGGCCGAGGTGCGCGACGAGGCGACCGGCGCCTGCCATCGCCCGGTGGCGCTCGACGCGACACCGCGCCACGGCACGCTGCTCACGACCGACGTGCTGCACTCCGACCCGGTGGCGGTCGCCGCGCTCGCCCGCACGGGCGTGGTCGCGCTCGACATGGAGACGGCGGCGATCGCCGCGGCGTGCGAGCAGCGCGGCGTGCCGTGGTCGGTGTACCGCGCGGTCAGCGACCGCGCCGGCGACCCCGAGGTCGACGCCGAGCTGCTCGCGATGACGCGCCCCGACGGCACGGCCGACCCGCGCGCCGTGCTGCGCTTCGTCGCACGCCACCCGCGGCGCATCCCGAAGCTCGTGCGCCTGGGGCGCGGCTTGAGCCTGGCCGTGCGGCGGACGACGGCCGCGACGCTCACCGCCCTGCAAGCACGCTGAGCGGAGGCGCGCGCCGAGCCGATCCCGGCCGCGCGCGACCGAAGCGCTCACGACCGTCCACCCGCCGAGCGCGCCCGCCGTGCACACGTCGAGCACGCCGTCACCGTAGACCGGCACGTCGCGCGACCTGGCCAGCTCGCCGACCGCGAACGCGATCATGGCAGGCACTCCTTGCAGGCGTGCGGTGGTGCACGACCTCACCCGTCAGGCGTTCCATCGACCTGAACGGCGTTCAGACGGCACCCGAAAAAGCTTCAAGTTCTCCTCCTCGGCGGTCGAAGGTCGGTGCGGGCGCCGGCACCTCGGGACGCGTCCGCACGGGATCGGGAGCAGAGCATCCGGCGCATGAAGCACTCGGGCAGACGCCGCATCGCGCAGACCACGACGGCGACGCCGCGCCGCGCCGGCGCTCCGGCGGAGCAGCCTGCCGAGCTCCGCGCGCGGCGCGATCGCCGGCTGCGGCGAGTGCCCGGCACCGCACCCACGTCGGAGGCGCTGGCTCGGATGCTCGGGTCGGCGGCTGCCGCGGTGACCCTGCTCGATCCCGACTGGCGGATCCGGTTCATCAACCAGCGCAGCGCCGACCTGCTCGGCTCGAGTCGCGAGTCTTTGCTCGGGCGAACGCTCTGGGACCTCTACCCCGGTGCGGCGGCGGGCCTCGCGTACCACGAGTTCGGACGCGCGATGCGCGAGCAGGTGAGCGTGGTCTTCGAGCAGCTGTCGCCGAACGCCGGACGGAACCTGCACTGCCTCGCGCTGCCCGCACCCGAAGGACTGCTGGTCGTCACGCGCGACGTCGCGCCACGGGGCGTCGCCGCCGGGCCGGAAGCGAGCCTGCCGCTCGTCCAGTCGCACGACGAGCAGGTGGTCTCGGCTCTCGAGCGCAGCGACCGCCGCTTCCGCGCCCTGATCGAGAACAGCCTCGACGTCGTCCTGATGGTCGACGCGGGCGGTCGCGTGCTGTACGCGAGCCCGCGCGCCTTCGGCACCGACGGGCTCTTGCAGCGCGACGCCGTCGGCGTCTCGCTGCTCGCGCACATCCACCCGGACGACGCGACGCGCGCGCGCGACGACTTCGCGGCGATCCTCGAGTCACCCGACCGGCGCGCCACCTCGAGCTACCGGGTCCGCGGGCGGCACGGCGGCTGGATCTGGATCGAGGGCGTCGCACACAACCTGCTGCACGACCCCGACGTGCGCGCGGTGGTGATCAACTGCCGCGACGTCACCGACCGGCGCGACGCCGAGTCCGCCTACCGCACGCTGGTCGACCACTCGTTCCAGGCGCAGCTGATCGCCCAGGACGGGCGCATCGTGTTCGCCAACCCGACGCTCGCGCAGCTGACCGGCCTGCCGCTCGACCAGATCCACGCGCTCGGCTTCGGCGAGCTTCTCCAGATGGTCCACCACGCGGACCGCGGACGGGTCGCCGCGGCCTTCGCCGCGCGTCTCGCCGGCCGCGACAGCGATCAAGTGTTCGCGTTTCGCTACGTGCGTCGCGACGGCGAGGTGCGCTGGGTCGAGGCGCGCGGCGCCGGCATCGAGTACCGCGGCGCACCTGCCCTGCAGAGCGCCTTGCTCGACGTCACCGAGCGCCGGCGCGCCGAGGACGACCTGCGCTTCAGCGAGCAGCACTTCCGCTCGCTGATCGAGGGAGCTCTCGACCTGGTCACGGTGGTCGACGACTGGGGGAAGATCCTGTACGCGAGCCCGTCGCACGAGCGCGTGCTCGGCTGGGCCCCCGCCGAGCTGATCGGGCGCCAGACGCTCGAGCTGGTGCACCGCGAGGATCGCGCACGGCTGATCGGCGACTTCGAGTCGGCGATCGCGGGCCAGGCGCCGTCACACCTCGCGGAGTCGCGCATCCGCCACAAGGACGGCACGTGGCGCGTGATCGAGTCGATCATCCACCGCTCCACCGCCGCCTCGCCGGTGGGCGGCTTCATCGTCAACGCGCGCGACGTGACCGAGCGCCGCGCGGCGGAGCAGCGCACCGCGACGCTGCTCGACCTGGCGCGCGACCTCGCCAGCACGCTCGACGCGGGCGAGCTGCTCGAGCGCGTCGGCCGCCGCGTCGCCGCGGCGCTGCCCTGCGACCTGGTCGCGACCTGCCGCTGGGACGAGGGGCGCGCCTGCTACACGATCACGGCCGCGTTCGGACTCTCGCCAGAGGCCGCCGCCGCCGTCCCGGAGATCCCGCACACTGCTGCGCGCACCTTCCTCGAGCACCTCGCGGCGGGCCCGCTGGTGTTCGACGCCGCCGACGCCGCGAACGGCATCCTCGGCACGGTCGCGCGACGCCATGGCGTCAAGAGCGTCCTCGCCGCACCGCTGCGCGCGGCGTCGTGGCAGCACGGCGCGCTGCTCGCCGCGACGACGCAGGGCGCAGGCGCGTTCGGCCCGGCACAGAGTGAGCTCCTCGGCGCGATCGCCGGCCAGCTGGCGGTGGCGCTCGAGCGCGCCGAGCTGCACCGCGAGCGTGCGGACGACGCACGGCTCTTCGGGGCCCTCGCCCGTGTCGGCCAGGAGCTGCTCTCTGGCATCGACCTCGCGAACCTCCCCGCGCGCCTGTGCAGCACCGCAGCCGACGTGCTCGGCGGCGCCTGCGCACACACCCTCGCCTGGCGGCCCGACGAGCAGGCGTACGGCGTGGTCGCCGCGCACGGCGCACCTCCCGACGTGCTCGAGGCGCTGCGGGTGGTGCGCATCCCGCGCCCGGTGCTCGACGCGATGCTCTGGTCGTCCGAGGACGACGACGTCGCGCTGGTGCGCGTGGACGAGGCCGCACCCGAAGCTGCGGTCCGCCTCGCGGCGATCCTCGGCGTGCCGCGCGGACGCACGCTGCTCGCGATCGCGCTCCGCCGCGGGCGCGAGCTGATCGGCGTGCAGACGGCCGTGCTCGCCGGCGACGCGGTGACCGGACACGTCGGCCCGCTGGAGCGCAAGATCGCGAGCGGGCTCGCCCGCCTCGGCTCGCTCGCGCTCGAGCACGCGCGCGCGATGGACGAGCTGAGCCACGCGAACCGGCTCAAGTCGGACTTCGTCGCCATGATCTCGCACGAGCTGCGCACGCCGCTGAACGTGATCCTGGGCTACAGCGACCTCCTGCTCGACGACACCTTCGGGACGCTCGCCCCGGCGCAGGCCGACATCCTGCGCAGCATCCACGCGCGCGGGCGCGAGCTGCTGCAGCTCATCCGCGACGTGCTCGACCTGAGCCGTCTCGACAGCGGCCGCATCCCGCTCGACGTGAAGGAGGTCGCTCTCGGCGAGCTGCTCGACGAGGTCACGCAGAGCGTCGCGCCGCTCGCGCGCGCCGGCGAGGTGGAGCTGCGCGTCGACGCCGATCCGGTGGTCGAGCGGCTGCGCACCGACCCGGCGAAGCTCGGCGTCGCGCTCAAGAACCTGCTCGCCAACGCCTTCAAGTTCACCCAGCGCGGCACGGTCACGCTGGGCGTGCGTCGCCACGGCGCCGACCTCGTTCTCACGGTGCGCGACACCGGAATCGGCATCCCGCCCGAGCAGCAGGCGATCATCTTCGAGCCGTTCCGTCAGGGCGACCCGGCGTTGACGCGCCGCCACGGCGGCGTCGGGCTCGGGCTCTACATCGTTCGTCGCATGGTCGAGCTGCTCGGCGGCGTCGTCGACGTCGAGAGCGTGCCCGGCGCGGGATCGACCTTTCGCATCCGCCTTCCGGGCTGCGCCGCCGCGGCCGGCTCGCCGCCGCACGCGGCACCGGCCCCGCCGGTCGCGCCGGCGACCTCCACCGACACCATCACCGGGCTGCCGAGCCTTGCCGTCCTGCACGAGCGCCTGACGGCGGCGATGCGCGCGAGCGATCCGCGTCGCGTGGCGGCGGCCGTGCTCTTCGTCTCGATCGAGGGCACCGGGCGCCTCGTGCCGGAGGCGCACGACGCGCTGCTCTGCATGCTCGGCGAGCGCCTGCTGTCGGTGGTGCGCCTGACCGACACCGTCGCGCGGCACGGCGACGACGACTTCGTCGTGCTGCTGCCCGGCCGCGTGACCGAGTCCTCGGTCGCCGAGCTCTCGCGCCGCGTGCTGGCGACGCTCGACGACGACCTGATCGTCGACGGAGTGCCGCGCCGCGTGCGCGCCACCCTCGGCGCGGTCCTCGCCCGCGGTGGCCGCGCGACCGCCGAGGCGACCATCGCGCGGGCCCGGCGCGCCGCCGGCTGAGAGCCCGCTCCGTTACGACTGGACGGCCGCGGCGGGGGCGCTCGCGTCGAGGGCGTTCGGCAGGACCACGCGGACCGTTGTGCCGGCGCCCGGAGCGCTCTGAACGGCGACGTCGCCGCCGAGCACCTGCACGGCGCGCTGCACCAGCGCGAGCCCGAGGCCGAGCCCCTCGTGACGACGGCGGCTCGAGCTGTCGCCCTGCTGGAAGAGCTCGAGCATCTCGGCGACCCGCGCCGGCGGAATGCCGGGACCGGTGTCCCGGACGACGATCTCGAGGCCACCCGGAAGGTCCGCCGGCCGCACCGAGAGCGTGACGCAGCCGCGCTCGGTGAACTTGAGAGCGTTGCCGAGCAGGTGGAAGAGCATCCGGCGCACGAGCTGCGCGTCGACGCGCGCGAGCGCGGCGCCGCGCTCGACCTCCACGCACAGCTCGACGCTCGAGTCTTCGGCTCGATCGATCGAGGCGACCGTCTCCTCGACGAGCGCGTGCAGGTCGATCTCGACGCCCGGGCCGCGACCGCGCCCGGCCTCGAGGTCGACGTAGAGCAGCACGTCCTCGATGAGCGAGGTCAGGTGGTAGGCGCGGTCGAGGATCGCGTGCATCATCTCGCGCTGCTCCTCGCCCGCGCCGCTGGCGACGAAGTCCTCCTCGAGGAGGCTCGCGAAGCCGACGATGGCGTTGAGCGGCGTGCGCAGCTCGTGCGAGATCACCGCCAGGAACTCGCGCTTGACGCGGTTCGACTGCAGCACGGCGTCGGTCAGCCGTCCGATCGTCCGCTCGCGCTCGAGCAGGCTCACTTCGTGCGCCTCGAGCGAGCTGCGCGTCACGCCGAGCTCGCTCTCGAGCTTCTCCTCGAGCGCACCGGCGGAGTCGCGGGTCTGCGCGATGGTGAGCGCCTCGCCGATCGCGCTCGCGATCAGCGTCATGGCGGCGTCGCTCGCGAAGCTCTGGGCCGGAGCGACCAGACGGTGCAGGACCAGCGCGCCGCGGCGCTCGTCGCCGATCGCGAACGGCACCACCTGGAACGACTCGCCCCCGATCCCGCCGGGCGCGAGAGGCTCGTAGCCGCCGTCCGCCGACGGCTCGAGCCACAGCGGCGTGTCGTGCGGGCCGATCCGCTCGGCGAGCGTGATCCAGGTCTCGACGCCGTACGGCTCGCCCGGCGCGCCGAGCGCTTCAGCCTGTGTCGCGAAGCCGAGCAGCGCCGAGCGCGCGCTGCCGTCGCCGCGCACCAGCACGGCACAGCTCTCGACGTGCAGCTCCTGGGCGAGGATCGTCGCCACCTCGCGCGCGCAGGCGCGCAGCCCGGGCATGCGCCGCAGGGCACCGAGCACCGAGCGGACGATGCCGAGATAGGAGATCGCGTCGTCGCGCTGGGCCTCGACGGTCGCGAGCGTCTCGCGGAGCACCGACTCGAGCACCATCGTCACGACTCCGCGCCGCCGGCGGCCGAGGCCGCGATCTCGGTCCAGACCGCAGCGCCGATGCCGCACGACGCGGCGGCGGCGCGCGCCGTCTCGCCGTGCGGGTCGCCCGCAACGGCGAGCAGGACCGCACCGTCGGGATGGTGCACGACGAGGTTGGCCGCCGCGACGACCGCGGGCAGGCCGGGCGAGGGCTCGCTGCGGTGGTGCTGCGCCACCGCGTCGGTGACCGCCGCCGGCAGGTTCCAGGCGTCGAACAGCCAGCCGCCTGCGACCGCGTGGTCCACGCCGAGCGTCGCACGCTCGGCCACCTCGGCCGGCCGCGCGTCGTCGAGCGCGCGGTAGAACTCGGGGAAGCGGCGCCAGAGGACGAGGCGCCCGGCATCGTGCAGGAGCCCGGCGGTGAACGCGTCGTCGCGGTCCGCGAGGCGGGTCTTCGCCGCGAGGAGCCGCGCCGCGATTCCGGTCTCGAGCGAGTGGCGCCACACCGCGTCCACCTCGTGCGCCGGCAGCTCGTGGCCGACCGTCTGGAACACCGCCGCGCTCACCGCGAGACCGCGCACCATCGCGACGCCGAGCACCGTCACCGCGTGCTGCACCGTCCTGACCGTTCGCGACTGTCCGAAGAAGGCGCCGTTCGCGGTGCGCAGCACACGGCCGGTGAGCCCCGGATCGCTCTCGATCGCCGCGAACAGCTGGTGCAGGTCGCCGTCGTCGTCCTCGAGCAAGCGCAGGATCTGGAACAGGACCGTGGGCGCGCTCGGCACCGTGCCGTGACCGATGATCTCGGCACGCAGCCGCTGCAGGGAGCGCGCGTCGTCATCGTCCGTCTGCGCGACGGGTGGTGCGAGCGGACCGGCACCAGGTGCCCTTGCGACGACGTCTGGATTCACTCGAGTCCCTCCGGCACCCGCTTGTCGAGTCGATCGCCCCGGGACTTGAGGGTTCGCGTCGCGCTTGGCGCACGCTCTCCCGCATCGTACACCGCACGTCGGCCACGCCATGGACGACGCGCGACACACGCCCGCCGACGGCGCCGGGAGCGCACCCGCGCTGGCGCTCGCGGCGACCTACCGGCGCGAGGTCGCCGCGAGCCTCGCGCGCGTGTGGGAGAACGTCCACGACTGGGAGCACCTGCCCGCCCTGCACGGCGCCTCGTTCGCCGCCTGCACGCTGCGCGAGCGCGGCGCGTGGGGCTGGCGGGTCCACCTGCTCGCGCAGCCCGGGGACCCGGCCGGCGCGCAGGAGGTCGAGCTGCGCGTGGACGAGCCGGCGCTGCGCTACCGCGTGGTCACGCTCGACGGGCCGGGCACCGGCAGCGAGATCCGCGTCGCGCTCGCGGTGCGAGGAGCGCACGCGACGGGCGTCGTGGTCGAGTTCCACGTTCCACCGCTGCCGCCCGAGAAGCTCGCCCGCGTCGGCGCGCGCCTGGTCGCGCTGTACACCCGCCTCTGGGACGAGGACGAGGCCATGATGATCGCCCGCGAGCGCGCCTGCGCACGCGCGCGGGCGCGCCGCGACGTCGCGTCCGCGCCACCCGTGCCGCTCGACCTCGGGCGCGAGCAGGACGTGCGGGCACGCCTGCCGCTCCTCGTGGACTTCGGCGGCGATGCGTTCCGCGTCCTCGATCTCGACGGTGCGCTCGTCGCCCACGCGACGACCTGCCCGCACTGGCTCGGGCCGCTCGACGCGGCCCCGGTCGAGGACGGCTGCGTGCGCTGCCCGTGGCACGGCTACCGCTTCGACGTCCGCACCGGCGCGAGCGCCGAAGGGCGCGCGCTGCACCTCGCCGCGGCGCCCCGCGTCACGGTGGAAGCAGGACGTGTGCTCCTCCGCGGCGCCCACCGCGGCACCTGAGCGGCTCCCGCACGCCCCCCCGCGACCTTACGAGTTCTTTACCGATCGTTTAGGACGCGGGAGCTCCGCCGTCGCTACCTCGACCTCGTCAACGAAGGCGCCGAGGCGCCAGGAGGTCGAGCATGTTCCGTCGTCTCGTACAGACCCAGCCCGCACGCACCGGCACGCGGACGCTGCGCATCGCAGCGCTCGTCGCGCTCGCCTGCGTCGCCGCTCCCGCCGGCGCGACGCAGATCGTCGTCACCACCACCGAGGACGAGATCGCGGCCGACGGCGACTGCTCGCTGCGCGAGGCGTTCTTCGCGGCGAGCAGCAACGCGCCGCGCGATGCCTGCCCGGCGGGATCGAACACGCAGACCGACGACATCGTGCTCGCGGCGGACGCGACCTACGCGCTGACGCTCCCGTTCGCCGCCAACGGCCTCGGCGGCGAGCTCGACGTGTTCAACGGCAGCGCCGCGACCGACGTCTCGGTGACGGTCACGAACGGCGGCACCGCCACCATCTCGCAGGACGCCGTACCCGACACGCGCATCCTCTCGCTCCGGAGCGGTGCGAAGGTCCTCTTCGCGGACGTCGTCCTGCAGGGCGGCAACGTGACCGGCGCCTCGGTGCGCGGCGGCGCCGCGCTGATCGCGTCGGGCGCGACGCTCGGCCTGACCCGCTGCGTGGTGCGCGAGAACGGATCGCAGGACAGCGGTGGTGCGATCCGCAACCAGGGCAACCTGGTGATCGAGGACTCGATCTTCGAGGGCAACACGACCGCCGGATCGGGCGGCGCGATCTCCACCGGGAGCAACTCGAGCACCCTCATCTCCGGCACGCTGTTCGCGAACAACGTCGCGGCCGGGCCGTCGTTCGCCTCGGGTGGTGCGATCGAGAGCACCGAGGAGATCACGATCCAGGGCAGCAGCTTCGTCAACAACCGGGCGTCGGGCATCGGCGGTGCGATCGCCCACTTTCACGACGTCGCCGGCGAGGCGACGCTCTCGCAGAGCTGCTTCATCGGCAACGAGGCGACCGCGACCGGCAACGCGGTCGACGTCTTCCTCGGCTCCGTGGCGCTCGACGCGGTCGGAAACTGGTGGGGAGCCGACGACGGTCCGAGCGGAGAAGGCCCGGGGAGCGGCGACGGCGTGAGCGCGAGCCTCGACTTCGATCCGCAACAGCCGGCGCCGCACGCCGAGTGCTTGCCGCTCGAGCTGGCCGGCAACGGCGGCTTCCAGTCCGGCACCGCCGGGAGCGCCATCCCGCAGCGCTGGACGCCCACCCTGCTCACCGCGGCCGACGGACGCGCGTGCGCCGCCGGCGGCGCCTGCATCGTCAAGATGCGCGGCAACGGCAATCTGAAGCGCCTCGCACACACCGTCCGCCACGCGGGCTCGGCGGGCGACGCCTTCGTCTTCAAGGCGCGCAGCCGCGCGAAGGACGTCCCGGCGACCGGCGGCGTCTACCGCGCCAAGCTGACGATCGTGCACGAGGACGGGTCGCAGCAGAACGTGACGCTCGACTTCAGCACCGGCAAGCACGGCTTCGAGCGCAAGACCAAGGTCGTCTCCGCGACCGAGGACTACGCGGATCTCCGCGTCGCGGTCGAGTACGGCAAGGTGGGCGGCGTGGTGCGCTTCGACAGCGTGAGCCTGCAGCTCCAGCCCGAGCTCTGAGCCGGGGCGCTCTCTGCGCGCGCGGCGTGCGGCCGGTCGAGGTCGCGCGCCGCGCGGTGCGGCGTGCCCGCGCGCGGAAACTGTTGTAATCGCCCGGGATGGCGATTCTCCAGGCACAGGATCTCGAGGGCACGCGGCGCAAGCTCGCGGACTGGCTCGGCGGCAAGCTGCCCGAGGACGCGCGCGGGCTCGAGATCTCCGAGCTGACGATTCCCGAGGGGGCCGGACACTCGAACACGACCCTGCTGTTCGACGCCCGCTGGAGCGAGGGCGGCGCCACCCGCAGCGGCGGCTACGTCGCGCGCGTGCAGCCGTCGGGACGCGGTGTGTTCCCGGAGTACGACATGCAGCTCCAGTACCGCTGCATGGACATCCTCGGCGCGCGCTCGGACGTCCCGGTACCGCGGATGCTGTGGCTCGAGCCGGACGCGAGCATCCTCGGGCAGCCGTTCTACGTGATGGAGAAGCTGGTCGGCGTGGTGCCGTCGGACAACCCGCCGTACGCGATCGCGGGCTGGGTGGCGGAGGCGTCGGCCGCGGACCAGGACGCGCTGTGGCGGCGCTCGATCGAGGTGATGTCGCGCATCCACCGCCTCGACTGGCGCGCGCTCGGCTTCGACTTCCTCGACCGCCCGGAGCTCGGCCCGACCGGCTTCGCGCAGCAGCTCGGCTACTACCGTCGCTACCTCGCGTGGGCGATGGACGGGCGGCCCGCACCGGAGCTCGAGGAGACGCTCGGGTGGCTCGTCGCGAACCAGCCGGCGGGCGACCGGATCGTGCTCAACTGGGGCGACGCACGCATCAGCAACATGATGTACCGCGACTTCGCTCCGGTCGCCGTGCTCGACTGGGAGATGGCGTGCCTCGGCCCGCCCGAGGCCGACGTCGCCTGGTTCCTGTTCATGAACGACTTCCTCACCACGGCGATCGGCCTGCCCGGCGTCGCGGGCTTCCCCGACGCGGCCGCGACCGCCGAGGAGTACGCGAAGCACGCCGGCCGTCCGCTGCGCGACCTGCACTACTTCAGCGTGTGGGCGGCGTTCCGCTTTGCGGTGATCATGGCCGCGATCGAGACCCTGATGATCACCAACGGCCTCGACTCCCCCGGCATTGGCGGCATGTCGCTCACGGCACTCGCCAAGGTACGCGCTGCGGCGTAGGGCCGCCGGGGGCTCCTTCAGCTCGCGCCGGCCGTGTCGCCGACCGGGCTCGAAGCGGCGCCGGCCCGCTCCGCGCCCGCGACCGAGTCGCTGCGCAGAGCGCGCGCGAGCCCGCGCAGCAACGACGCGAGGCGGTCGAGCTCGGCTCGCACACCGCCGGGCTTGCCCTCGGCGCGTCCATCGAGGAGCGACGAAACCAGCGCCTGCAGGCGCCCGACCTCGAACATCGACGCCGCCTCGCCGAGGCCGGCGAGGTCGAGCCCGACCGGGACCGCCGCGAGCTCGGGGCGCTCGGCGAGAACCCGCACCGAATCGTCCACGAGCTCTGCGAAGCTCGCCGCGAGCGACACGTACATCGCGAAGTCGATGCCGAGCTTCGCGCAGACCGCGTCGGCCGGGACCTCGATCACCTCGCGCTCGGCGAGCGCGAGCTGCACGTTGCGCTCGAGCTGCACCCGGTCGACCGGCTTCAGCAGGAAGTAGCTCACGCCGAGGGCCGCGAGCTGCTTGACGTCGCTGAGATCGCTCACCGCGGTAACCACGACCACCGGCAGGCCTGCGATCCCATCAGTGGCCTTGATGGCCCGGATCAGCTCGACGCCGTCCATCCCCGGCATGCGGAGATCGGTGATCAGGAGGTCGATGTCGCGGCGCTCGCGCAAACACGCGAGCGCCGCGTCGCCCGAGGCGACCGTCAGGGTTTCGTATCCCATGCTCGCGAGCAGCATCTCGAGGAGCTTCGCCGCGACGCGGGTGTCCTCTGCGATCAGGATCATGGTGTGATGCTCACCTCGAACGTTCGTGCCGGAAGTGGCCTGACGGGCTTCGGCGGGCCGCTCCCCGCCCATCGGCAAGTTCTTCAGGAAACCCAAGCGCGGCGGCGCGCCCACGACGGTTCTCGTCGGCCGACAAACAAACTTTCTCGGACGCCAGCGCGCCCGCGGCGCGGTGACCGGCCCGCGCGGACAACCGTACGCCGATCCCGACAACCGTTCGCCGGCCGGCTGCCGGCCGGCACCCCTGCACGAAGCGGCTTGCCCCGCGGCGCGGAAGCGGGGTACGCGGAGCGTCGGAGGGAATCCCGCATGCCATGCCACCACCCGACGCTCGCTCTCGCGTTGCTCCTCGCAAGCCTCGTGACGATCCCGACCGCAGCCGACGCCGCAGCCTGCCGGCGCGTGCGCGACGCCGACCCGGCGAGCCTCGCCTCGCTGCTGCCGGTGTGCCCGACCGTCCAGCTCCGCCTCGACCGTTCGCCGGTCGCGAGCCCGGCCGTCGAGGGGCCGGTCACCGGCGGTCGCAACCGCCCGACCGTCGCCGGCACGGCGTTCGACCTCGCCACCGTCGGCTACGAGGTGGAGGAGTTCTTCCTGACGGGCAACGCGACCGCGTACCGCAACGTGGGCGGGCTCGACTCGAGCGGACGCTGGAGGGTCACCCCGGCGAGCACGGCGCCCTACAAGACGCGCATCGTGGTGTACCGCCCGTCCGACCCGGCGCGCTTCAGCGGCACGGTGTTCGTCGAGTGGCTCAACGTGAGCGGCGGGCTCGACGCGGCACCCGACTGGATCACGTTGCACACCGAGATCACGCGCCGCGGCGCGGTTTGGGTCGGCGTCTCGGCGCAGTTCGTCGGCATCGAGGCCGGAACCTCGCCGCTCACGCCGCTCAGCGGCGGGCTCAAGGCGGTCGACCCGGCCCGCTACTCGACGCTGTCGCACCCCGGCGACAGCTACTCGTTCGACATCTTCTCGCAGGCGGGACGCGCGCTGCGTGCACCGGACGGTCCCGATCCGCTCGCCGGCCTGAAGATCCGCAAGCTGATCGCGGCCGGCGAGTCGCAGTCGGCGTTCCGCCTCACGACCTACGTGAACGCGGTCGATCCGGTCGCGCGCGTCTACGACGGCTTCTTCATCCACAGCCGCGGCGGCGGCAGCGCGCCGATCTCGCAGGACCCCCTGCCGCAGATCCGCACGCCCGACGTGGTGCGCATCCGCACCGACGTGCGGGTGCCGGTGATGACCTTCCAGACCGAGACCGACGTGATCGGCCTCGACTCCTACCCCGACCGGCAACCCGACTCGCGCAACATCCGCCTGTGGGAGTCGGCGGGCACCGCGCACGCCGACACGTACACGCTGTCGGTCGGCTTCAGCGACGTCGGCGGGAACCCGTCGGTCGCCGAGGTGCTGGTCACGGCGTCGCCGCTGCCCGGCATCATCGACTGCGGCTCGCCGGTGAACTCCGGACCGCAGCACTGGATCGGCAAGGCCGCGCTGCGCGCGCTCGAGCGCTGGGTCGGCGGCGGGCCGTCGCCGACGCGCGCGCCGCGCCTCGAGGTGGTGGGCGGCGACCAGCCGCGGTTCGTGCTCGACGACGTCGGCAACGCGCGCGGCGGCATCCGCACCTCGTACGTCGACGCTCCGACGGCCGTCCTGTCGGGACTCGGCCAGACCGGATCGGCGTTCTGCGGCATCTTCGGCACGACGGTGCCGCTCGACGACGCGACCGTCGCCGCGCTCTACCCGAGCAACGCGGACTACGTCGCCGCGGTGCGGCGCTCGAACGAGCGCGCGGTGCGGCAGGGCTTCCTGCTGCGAGAGGACGCGGATCTCATCGAGACGTGGGCGGCACGGTCGGGCATCGGCGACTGACGTTCGCACCGGCTTCGCCGGCTTCGAGGAGATGAAGGACCGCTCGGTGTCCTCATCTGGCGGACGCGCTGGCTGTGCCCACGGCGGCGGGGCGGACCGGCAGCGCGTTCCGTTGACGGCTCAGGGTCCGTGAGCTGGAGGGCGGCTGCGCAGCAGGGCCGCCACCAGCGCGACGATCGTCAGCGGCACGACGAAGGTCGTCATCGCGCGCGAGAACGCGGGCAGGGCGTCGTGGCTCTGCGCCGCGAGGATGAGGTACGTGACGTAGGCAACGTAGTAGCCGAGGAAGACGGCGCCCTCCCACCGCGCGATCTCGCGCCCCGTCAAGAATACCGGCAGGCAGGCGAGGGCCGTCGCGAGCATGACCCACACGTCGAAGTTCAGGATCGAGGGCGCGACGGGTAGCCCGGCCGGCGCGACCAGTGCGGTCAGCCCCAGGCAGCCGAGGATGTTGAAGGTGTTGCTGCCCACCACGTTGCCGATCGCGATGTCGCGCTCGCCGCGCGCCGCCGCCAGGAGCGAGGTCGCGACCTCGGGCATCGAGGTCCCGGCGGCGACGATCGTGAGACCGATCACGACGTCGCTCACGCCGATCGCCGACGCGACCGCGACCGCCGCGGTGACGAACCAGCTCGCGCCCTGCACCAGCAGCCCGAGCCCGACGACGACGAGCAGCAGCTGCACCGTCCAGTGCCCGCTCCACCCGGCGCGCGGCTCGACCGCGGTTGCGTACTCCTCCTCGGTCGCCGCGGTCTGGCGGCGCGACTGGACGATCAGAAACGCGATGTAGGCGACCATCGAGCCGAACAGCAGCGCCCCGTCGATCGCGTCGAGCCGGCCGTCGAGGCCGAGCACCAGGAGGAGGAGCGATGCGCCGAGCATGATCGGCACCTCCTGCCGGACGATCTGCGCATCGACGAAGAGCGGCGTGATCAGCGCGGAGAGGCCGAGGGTGACCAGCACGTTGAACACGTTGCTGCCCACCACGTTGCCGACCGCGATGTCCGTGTTGCCGCCTGCGGCGGCGCCGACGGTCACGGCGAGCTCGGGAGAGCTGGTGCCGAAGGCGACGACCGTCAGGCCGACCACCAGCGGCGAGATGCCGAACGCCAGCGCGAGCCGCGACGCGCCGCGCACGAGAAGCTCGGCGCCGACGACGAGACCGGCGAGGCCGCCGGCGAACAGGAGAGCGCTGGTCACGGCTCCTGAATGAATGCCGGCGGCGCGGCGAAAGTTCAATCGAGGCCGCACTCCGCGCCGGTCGATGGAACGCGGCGTCACCAAAAAAACCGGGGGCCCATCCGGCGCATGATGCGTTCCGGACGGGCCCCCGAAGCCCGGGTGGCCTCGGCCACCCGCGTCCCAGCTTAGAGCCGGGACCTGTTCATGTCTGCGTTTGAGAGGGCGCCGTCGAGGTCTCGCGATCTCGCGTGCTCAGCGGCGCCCCTTCGAGCCCGGTGGCGTGTCCATCCTCATCCTCCGTGGTCTTGCTCGAGACTCGAAAGAGTGGACCTCCTGCGATGGTCGATCTCGCCATCGCTCCGGGGGACATCCCCGATGAATCCACTTGGCGCCGATTCGCGCGCACAGTCAAGACGTCATCTCGCATGTCGGCCGCGGCTCGGGCTGCGTCGCGACGCGACGCTCAGGCGCGGCGACGCGCGCGCTCCTTGCCGGCGCGCTCGGCCTCGCGCAGCTTCTCTCCCTCGGGACCGTCGAGCGCCTCGGCGGCGTCGCGCGCCTGCTCCTCGCTCTTGCCGGAGCGCGCGTTCTCCCGCACGCCGTCGCCGTAGCGACGCGCGCCTTCGCGGTTGATCTCGTCGTTCGACGGAGGTCGGCGATCGGGGCTCATGGGTTCTTCCTTCCTTCGGGTTGCCGGTGATGTCGCTGTGCACGCGCGACGACGTTGCATCCTACCCGCGCGCATCGTTCGACACGCGGAGATCGTCGACCAGCACGGCGCGAACGCCCGCGGCGGAGCGCGCGACGAAGCCCGCGGCGAGGCGATCCGACTCGCTCGGCACCTCGCCGGTGAGGCGCACGATGCCGTCCTTCACCGAGACGTCGATGTCGTCCTCGGCGACCTGACGGTTCGAGGCGAGCGCCTGCTCGACGCCGCGCTCGATGTCGTCGTCCTTGGCGTTCACCGCCTCGCGCTTCGCGTCGGCGACGACCTGGAGCTCGTTCTTCACGTCCTTGACGCCCGACACCTTGCGCGCGTTGGCCTCGGCGGCCTTCTTCGCGTTCTCCGTCGGCACGATGCCGAACAGCGTCACGACGCCGTCGCGGGTGTCGACGTTGACGTCGAGCGCCGGAGTGTCGCCGTCGGCGAGCAGGCGCATCTTCGCGGCCGAGGTGATCCACAGGTCGCTCGCGGTGCTGCCCGCGGTCGACGCGACGGCGCTCGCCTTGGCGGCGACGCCGTCCGCGGTGCCCTCGCTCGCGTCGCCGAGGCGGCTGTCCGCCTGGATCTCGCTCTCCACCCGACGCACGCCGGGGACCTTGCCGGCGACGTTCAGCGCGACCAGGTGGTCGCTCATCGAATCGGCCTTGCCGCGCAGCAGGACGACACCCGCGTTCACCGACGCGACGTCGATGCTGCTGCCGGCGAGACGCGGATCGGCGGCGAGCGCCTGCTCGACGCGCTCCTCGAGCTGCTCGTCCTTCGCCTCGACGCGCTGCTCGCTCGCCGGCGGTACGACCTGGAGAAGATTCTTGACGGAGGTCACGCCGTCGATGCCCTTGGCGACGCTCGCTGCGCGCGTCTTCTCGGCCTCGGTCGGCACCGAGCCGTGCAGCGTGATCTTGCCGTCGAGCGTGTCGACGTCGATCCCGGTCGCGCTCAGGTCGCCGGTGGTGAGCAGGGCGATCTTGGCCTTGGTCGTGATCCACGCATCGCTCGCGTCCGCCGCGGCTGCGCGGCCGGCACCGATGCCGAGCGCGACCGTCACGCCGAGGGCGACGCGCAGCGCGCGCAGTCCGTTCATCTTCCGCATGTTCGATCCTCCAGGCGCGTCGTGCGCCGTCGTCGTGTGGAATGCGCGGCAGGTTGCAACGCGAGTGCCACGTGCTCGCGACGGCAAAGCGCGGGGTTTCCGCGCCTCGGGGTCCCGCGAGGCAAGCCGACGTTGTAAGGCGTGCAGCGCTTGCGGAAGCCTTTCCAGGGAGCGCGCGCGACGTGTTGGACAACGCCGGCCATTTCCCGTTCAAGGACGTGATGCCCCGTGGCGCGCGCTCGCCTCATGCGTCGCCGCGCTCCGGCCGATCCAACGACGGAACCACCACCATGCGGAAACGATTCGGCCTCTGGCTGCTGCGCGTCCTCGGCTGGCGCACGCAGGGCACCTTCCCCCCGGGCTGCCAGCGCTGCGTGCTGGTCGCGGCCCCGCACACGACCAATCTGGACCTGTTCTTCCTGCTCGCCTTCGCGATGGCCTTCGAGCTGCGCGTGCGCTGGGTCGGAAAGCACACGCTGTTCCGGTTTCCGCTCGGCCCGGTGATGCGTGCCCTCGGCGGCCTGCCGGTCGACCGGCGCTCGCGACAGGACGCCGTCGCCCAGCTCGCCGGGCTGTTCGAGCAGCACCAGAATCTGATCCTCGTGATCGCTCCCGAGGGGACGCGCGCGCACGGCCGCAACTGGAAGTCGGGCTTCTACTGGATCGCGCGCACCGCGCGCGTACCGATCGTGCCGAGCTACCTCGACTGGAGCACCAAGACCGCGGGCTTCGGGCCGGCGATCGTGCCCAGCGGCGTGCTGCGTGCCGACATGGACCGGCTGCGGGCGGTGTACGCCGACGTTCGCGGACGACACCCCGAGGATGCCGGCATCGTGCGGCTCGTCGAGGAGGACGAGGGACGCGAGGGCGCGGCGCCGGCCGCCTGACTCGCCACCCACCGGCCACGGCCCTGGGCGCGACCGGAATCGGCGGCCTCGGTCGTCGCTTGCGATGCGGTGCGCACGCGGTTTACGACGGCTCGCCGCCAGGGCACTTCCCGATGTCAGGCCAGGATCCGTCCGCAGTGCCCTCCCCTCCGGAGCCGCCCCCCGACCTCCGGCCCGGAGGATCGGCACGCACCCTCGCGAGCGGGATCGCGCCGCCGGGGCTCGGCTACGCGGTCCTCCTGCTCGCCCTGCTGGTGCCGCAGCTGGGCTCGTTCACGACGCACCTGCCGGCGCGGCCGAACGCGAACGACGCGCAGCTCATCGTCTGGATCCTGACGTGGGTGCAGCACGCGCTGCTCACGCCCGGAGCGTCGATCTACGATCCCAACATCAACTTCCCGGCGCCGATCCAGCTCACCGGCTCCGACTACTTCCTGTCGAGCCAGCTGCTGTTCACCCCGCTGCTCTGGCTCACGGGCAACCCTGTGCTCGCGACCAACCTGGCGGCGCTGGCGACCTACTGGCTCGCCGCGCTGTGCTGCGAGCGGCTGCTGCGCGCGCTCGGCTGCCCCGCCGGCGTCGCCTTCGTCGCGGGCCTGTGGTTCGCGCTGTCGAGCCTGCAGCTCCCGTTCAACGTGCACGTGCTGCAGTACCCGATCTTCCTCTACCCGCTGCTCGGGCTCGCGCTGCTCCGGATGCGCGAGCGGCCCGACGTGCGGCACATGCTGCGCGTCGCAGGGACCTTCGCGCTCGGAACCTTCGCGTCGCTGTACGCGGCGATCATGCTCGGCGTGGTCGGGCTCGTGTGGGCGCTGCGCGAGCTCGCCGGGGCGGCCGGGCGACGCCTGCGCTTCGTCGCGCTCGGCCTCGCGGCGGTCGTGCTCGCCGTCGCCCCGCTCGTGCCGGTGCTGCTCGTCTACCTGCAGCGGGCCGGGCATCAGTCCATCAAGGACCCGCGGGGCGGTGGCAGCCAGCTGATGACCCTGCTGCTCGAGCCGACGACCGCGATCAACCTGATGCGCCTGACACCGTCCGCCGCGGTGATCCTGGGCCTGTCGCTGGTCGCGATCGGCGCCTGCCTCCTCGGTGAGCGGCTCGCGCGGCGCGTGGTCCCGGTCGCGCTCGCCCTGGTCGTGGTCGGCGACGTGCTGTCCGGAGGCGTTCCGCCGGTCCTCGTCGGCACGCTCGCGGAGGAGCTGTTTCGCTTCGTGCGCTACACGCACCGCTTCTCCTCGGTCGCGGACTTCGGCACGACGCTGCTGCTCGCGACCGCGCTCGCGCAGCTCGTGCGCGTCGTGCCGCGCGTCGCCGGGCACGCGATCGTCGTCGCCGGTCTGATCGTGGTCGTCTCCGACCGCGGAGTCGCGCTCGGCGGCGGCAAGCCGATCGAGGCCGCCGCGCTCACGCGAGACCGCGCGGTCCACCGCGCGATCGGTGCGCTCGCCGACGCCCACGGGCGCGGGCCGATGCTCGTGCTGCCGACGTACGGAAGCATGGGCGAGCCGCGACCGCGCGCGCTCGAGCCGGACGCGATGCTCGCGAGCACGCTGCACTGGCTGCCGCTGATCAACGGGTACACCGGACACCAGCCGGCGCACCGCCTCCTGCTGCTGCGTCTCATCCACGCGCTGCCCGATCGCGGCTCGCTCGACGACCTGATCGACCTGACGCATCTGCGCTGGATCGTGCTGCGGCCCGAGAGCTCGTGGCCCGAGGCGCGACAGCGAAAGACCATGGAGTCGCACCTGCGCGCGTCGCCGTCGATCGCAGGCGTCTGGGAGATCGACGGCTGGACCGTTCTGCAGGTCGGACGCGCGCCGCAGCACCCGTCGTGGTTCGCGGCGGTGGCACGCGGCACCGGCCCGGACACGACCGTCCTCGGCACGCCGTTGACGCCCCTGCCGGCGGGCACGGACGTCGGCGTCGTCGAGGCGACGGCTCCGATCCCCGCCAGCCTGCCGGCCAAGCAGCCGTACTGGGCGACGATCGCCACGACCAATCGAGGCGCCGCGACGTGGCCGATCGCGCCGGCGCCGGTACCGGGTCTGATCCTCGACCTGGCGGTGGGCGGCGAGATGCCGCGTCGGGGAAGCGTCTTCCTGACCGAGCGCTGGCGCCCGCTCGACGGCCGGCCCGACGCGGCGGAGACGCGCGAGCTGCGGCTGCGCCGCGACGTCGCTCCGGGTGAGCGGATCGAGCAGAAGGTCCTGCTGCTCACCCCGGAGAAGCCCGGGCGCTATCGCCTCGAGCTCGCGCTCGAGCAGGCCGACGGCGCCCGTTTCGACGGCCCCGGCAACGTCCGCGTCCACCACGACATGGTCGTGCTGCCGCCGACGCCGCAGCCTGCCGCCAGCCCGCGCGCACGGCGCTGAGTCGCCGCGTCGCGTCGGCCGCGCGCGTCAACTTGCGGCGACCGCGCGCTCGGCGAGTTGACAGGACGCCGCGGCGCGCCGCGCGCACACGGCGGCGGCACGCCCGCGCGCCGACCTGCCACGCGCGCGGGGACGCGGCCCCGCGCTTGCATCGCGCCGAGCATCCGGCCTGCGCCAGGCGGCGCGCCGGCAAGGAGGTCAAGCATGAATCGGTCATGGACCGGGCGGCTGCTGGTCGCGCTTCTCGCGACGGCGGCTCCCGGCGGCGCGCACGCCGCGCGCGAGATGGTGATGTTCACGCCCGAAGCCTTCGGCGACGCGCCGCTCTGCTGTCCCGGCTGCGACGACCTGCCGAACACGATCCAGGACGGCCAGCACTTCGACGCCGGCTTCGCGCAGTACGACGTGGTCCAGCACTGGAAGAACTCCGCCGTCGACGGGCGCGACCTGACCGACGCGAGCCTGTTCGCGTGGGGGGCCGACACGTCGAGCCCGGGCGGCAGCGACTGGGCCGACGTGATCTTCTACTCCGGCCACGGCAGCCGCACGTGCAGCCAGTTCGCCGGCTACTGGTCGAGCGTCGTCATGGGCGACGACAACGCGGGCGAGACCTGCCGGCCGCAGACCGCGTGGGCGAGCGGCTTCGCCGGCCACATGCGCTTCGGCGGGAGCACCGCTTCGCGTGACGCGAACGCGATGGTCACCTTCGCCTGCCAGACCGCGCACCTCTGCGTGTGGGAGAACGGCGGCTACTCGCCGATGGACCAGGGCCAGTTCAACATCCTCAACGGCTTCCACGGCATCGTGTGGGAAGCGTCGGGATACCAGGACGACCTCGAGGACTACGCGAACGACGCCGAGTGGAACGACGTCGGCGACGCCTGGCTCGACCGCATGTACCGCTGGCGCAAGTCGGGCGAGAACAACTGCCCGGTGGCGATCGTGTGGGGCGCGAACGATGCGGAGGTCGACGACTTCTACGACCGCGCCGGCTGGTACGACTTCCACCACACCGGCGCTCACCAGATCTCGCGCTTCTACTACCTCGACGGCTGCAACCCGAAGGACGGCGAGAAGCTCTGAACCGCGACACGCGGGCTGGGAGACGGATGATGAGAGCGAACATTCTCGGCAAGACGACGGGCGCGCTGCTCCTGAGCTTGACGCTGCCCACGACGGGCCTCGCGGCGGACGACGCGCGCGAGGCGGTACGCCGGCGCATCGACCTCGAGCGCTCGCAGATCGTGCTCGCGGCGAAGCCCGCCGCGAGCGGCGGCGCGCTCGACGCCGACGCGTTCGTCGCGACCCTGCTCGCGACCACCGGCGCCCGCACCTATCAGCCGCTCGACGAGAAGCCCGCCCCGCCGAAGCCCGAGCGCAAGGACGGCGGCAAGGCGGAGAAGGAGGACCGCTCGGGTCGCGTCTTCGACGTCGACGACGATCCGCGCGACGCGACCTGCGGCGTCGTGCGCGGGAAGAGCGAGCTGCACGCGCTGCAGATCCGGCTGCGCGACGGATCGTTCCTGGTACGCGACGCGGGAACGTACGGCGCCGGCGCGGGGGCGCACCCCGACGAGGCGAAGCTCGCCTCGACCACGCGGCGACTGCTCGCCGCCCTCGGCGCCTCCGGCAGCGAGACCTCCGATCTTCAGGTGCGAACCCTGATGGCCGGCAAGCGCGTCGAGGAACGGCCCGGGACGTCGCTGCTGCCGGCCGTCCAGGCGGGCGTGACGCGCGAGGCGATCGGCAAGAAGGTCTTCGTCCGGCGCACGCTCGGCGGCATCCCGGTCGCCGGCAACGGCGCGGTCGCGAGCTTCGGCCTCGACGGCGGCTTCCGCAAGCTGCGCGGCCGCTGGACGGCGGTCGACGCGAGGAAGAGCCAGCTCGCGAGCGATCTCGACGAGACGGCGTTCGTCGAGCGCGCGCTCGACGTGCTGCTCGAGCGCGGCCTCGCCGCCGACTCCGACCTGCCGATCTACCTCGAGACCTACTTTCGCCCGCGCGCGAGCGCGGCGTGCGGCACGATGACCGTCGACCTGCGCGGCCTGGCCTACGTGCAGACCCGCGGCCCCGACGGCGAGCCCGGCCGCGTCGTGCAGCTCGACTTCGACGTCTGAGCTGGCCGCACGAGGGCGCGGCGCTCGACAGGCGCGCCGCGCGCCGCGCGAGGTTTGACCGCCGCGCCGGCGTCCGGGTAGGCCTGCCGGCCATGAAGCTCTGGTCGGACGAGATGGAGGCGGAGCGCGCCGAGGCGCGCTCCGCCGTCGCGAGCGGCATCGCCGCGTTCAGCGCGTTCCTCGGCGGCAGCGACACCGGCGGGGAGACCGACCCGGTCGCGATCGCACGCGCGCGCCGCGCGCACATGAAGCAGATGTCGCTCGCCGTGCCGGAGGCGGAAGCGCGCACGATCGCCGGCGTGCCGTGCCGCGTGCTGCACCCCGAAGGGAAGCCGCGCGGCGTCTACCTGCACTTCCACGGCGGCGGCATGATCACCGGCTCGCCCGAGATGAACGACGTCCCGAACCGCGAGCTCGCGCGCCAGCACGGGCTCGCGGTCGTGTCGGTCGACTACCGCCTCGCGCCCGAGGACCCGTACCCGGCCGGTCCCGACGACGGCGTCGCGGTCGCCGCGTGGCTCGTCGAGAACGCCGAGCGCGAGCTGGGGAGCGCGCGGCTGCTCACCGGCGGCGAGTCGGCGGGCGGCTACATGGCGGCGGCCGTCCTGCTGCGCGTGCGCGACGAGCTGCGCGCGATCGACCGCTTCGCCGGCGCGAACCTGGTGTTCGGCGTCTACGACTGGGGCCGCTCGCCGAGCCAGCGCGGCATCCGCCCGCACGAGGGGCCCGACGTCCTCGATCCCGGGGCGATCCGCTTCTTCACCGACTGCTATCTGCCGGGCCGCAGCGACGAGGAGCGGCGCGATCCGGCGATCTCGCCGGCGTTCGCCGATCTGCGCGGACTGCCGCCGGCGCTGCTGAGCGTCGGGACGACGGACCACCTGCTCGACGACACGCTGATGCTCGCGTCGCGCTGGGCCGCCGCCGGCAACGAGACCGAGCTCTTCGTCGCACCCGACATGCCGCACGGCTTCGCGTTCTTTCCGTGCGCGATCACGACGCGCTTCGGCGAGGTCGCGACGCGCTGGTTCGAGCGCCGGCTCGCGTAGCCGCGTCGCGCGACGGATCGCCGCCCGAGACGCCGACGCAAGCCCCTCAGCGGCGCGGGCGCCCGCACTCGACGAGCGCAAAAAAACGGAGGCCCGGCTCGCCGTACGGCAAGCCGGGCCTCCGGCCGGAACGGACCCGCTACCTCAGCGGCGGCAGGTCAGCTTGTTCTGCGGGGCGTTGAAGCGGCAGTCGGTGGTCGCGTACGCGCTCTCACCGCACAGGCCCTCCTCCGCCGCCGTGGCGTCGCCGAGCGTGACGACCGCCTGCACGGGCGAGTCGGCGGCGACCACCGGGTAGGTGCCCTTCTTGCCCTTGACGACGACCTTCACCCGGCGCGGCGTCCGCGTGGTGTCCTTGTTGTTGACCACCACCTGGATGATGCCGTTCGCCGGCGAGGCGCCGCGGTTCAGGTACGTCCAGGTCTTGCCGTTGCCCGACAGCTTCCAGCCGGTCTTGGTCGCCGTGCTGTACGCGCCGCCGGGGATGGTCGCGTCGAGACGCGGCGTGCCGTCGTCGTTGACCACGACGACGCGCACACCGTCGGTGAGCGGCGTCAGCTCGGAGAACGAGCGGCCCGGCGGCAGCGCGAAGAACGCGCTCACCACCAGCGAGTCGTTGCCAGCGACCACGTCGCTGTTGATCTTGCTCAGCACCACGCGCGACTTCGGCTTGGTCGCGAAGACCTGGCCCGGGTCGAGCGTCGTGCAGAAGTCGATCAGATCGCAGGTGCCGTCGTTGTCGGTGTCCGGCAGCGTCGGGTTCGCGGGGCAGACGGTGCTGACGCCGTCGCACAGCGCGTCCTCCTCGCAGGCGTTCGCCGCCGCGTCGCAGACCGCACCCGCGTTGCCCGCAGGATGCGTGCATGCGCCCGCGCCGTCACAGACGTCCTGCGAGCAGGCGTTGCCGTCGTCGGTGCAGGACGTGCCCGCGGTGACGTTGCAGGAGTCCGCGTCCTCGTCACAGACGTTCGCGCACTCGGCGCCGCCCGTGCAGGGATCGCCCGCGTGCTGGCTGCAGGTGCCGGCGTTGCAGGTGTCGGCGCCATTGCAGAAGAGGCCGTCGTCGCACGAGCCGCCGTCGTTGACCGGCGGAGCGTTGCAGCTCACCTGGTCGCAGAGCGACGGGCCGGTGCACTCGCCCGAGTCGCCGGGGACGAAGCACGTGCCCGCGTCGGCGTCGTTGCCGGTGCCGAGCCAGGGGACGTAGTCGACCACCGGGCTGCCCATCGCCGGGCCGCCGGTCGCGACGATCGCGCCGCCGGTGCCGCTCGGGTTGCCGGTGGCGTCGGTCGGGCCGCTCGCGTCGTCGAACCAGTTGCTCTCGGCGTCGAGCGACACCGTCGACCACCAGTCGATCGCGTTGACGACGTTCGTGAAGCTGTTCTCCTCGAGCACAACGCCCGTCGCGATGTGCGTGTTCTGCGTGCGGCCGGTGAAGCCGGTCTCGACGCCGTCGATCGCGTTGTTGCTGATGGTCGGATCGGTGAGCAGACCGAACAGGCGGATGCCGGCCGTGCTCGCCGCACCCGGGCCGCTGATCGTGTTGCAGCTCACCACGGCGTTGCTGATGATGCCGTTCGTGCCGGGCGCCGCGAAGTTGTTGGTCAGCGTGATGCCGCGGCGGAAGGCCTCGACGCCGGTGATCGTGTTGCCGGTGATCTCGACGTTCGAGAACGTGCCGACGCCGCCGCCGGTGAAGCCGCCGACGAAGGTGATCGCGCCGCTCGCGTTGCCCGCGGTGTAGGGGCCCGGATCGTTCGCCAGGTTGATCGTGTTGTTGCTCACGCGCTGCAGCGACGTCACCGCCGTGCCGCTGTGGCTCATGTTGAAGTACGCCGACACGCCGTTCTGCGAGATGCCGCGATCGAACGTGTTGTAGCTGACGTCGGTCGGGCCGGTGTGGCGCTCGATCAGGATCGGGTTCGAGCCCGTCTGCGTGATCGTGTTGTACTGGAAGACGAACGTCTCGAGGGCCGTCGGGCCGTCGGTGTAGACGCCGTAGTCCTGCGTCGCCGCCGGGTTGTTCGTGCCCTTGATCACGTTGTTGGTGATCGTGAACGTCACCGGCTGGTTCGACTTGCCCTGGATGCCGAAGCGCAGCCCGCCCGCGTTCGACGACGGGTTCTGCAGGGTGAAGCCGTCGACGGTCACGTTGCCGGTGTTGGTGCTGATGCGGATCGTGCCCGGCGAGGTGAGCGTGTTGAGCCCGCCGCCGTCGATGATCGTCGTCGCCGCGCCCGAGCCCTGCAGCGTGATCGCCTTGGTGATCAGGATCTGCACCTCGACGTACGTGCCGGGGCAGACGAAGATCGTGTCGCCGTTCGCCGCCGCGGTGTTGGCCGCGTTGATCGTCGTGTACGCCGCGTCGGCGCCGTCACAGCCGCTGGTGCCGGCGTCGTAGGTGCCGTCGTCGTCGACGACCAGCGTGGCCGCCGACGCGAACGCCGGAAGCAGCACGCTCGCGGCCAGCGCGGCGCTGAACTGCAGCAGACCGCGGGACCTCTTGCGATGGGCGCAGGTGTGGCTCGGAGAGTGTCGCATCGGATTCCTTTCCGTCGTCCAATTGGGTGGGGGTTGCGAGCGGACGCACCTCCTTATCCGGATGGATCAGGACTGGGCAACCCACAAAGTCGGTGCCGTGCGAGCGCGCAAGGAGAGGCGCAAGCGCGGCCTTCGTGTCCGCGGCGCGCTCCGGGGTCTCCGTGGCCGTCCGTCCGTAAGGTCGATCCCGTCTTGTGGGAGGGCGCGCGACGCCGCTACGATCGCCTCCTCGTCGCGTCGCTGCCGGCGATGCTCCGTCTCACGGAATGAAACATCGCACCATCATCCTCGCATTGGCCCTCCTCGCGGGCCTCGGCCGGTACGTGCCCGGCGCCGAGGCCGCACCGTGCGGCGGTGCCGTGCTCTGCGCATGCGGCGACACGGTGGTCGAGTCCACGACCCTCACGGCCGACCTCGGGGTCTGCGACACGACGGGGTTGCGGATCCGCTCCGGGATCGAGCTCGACTGCGCCGGGCACACGCTCACCGGCAGCGATCTCGCGAACGCCGAGTTCGGCATCGAGATCGACGGCGCCGTCGGCGCGGTCGTGCGGAACTGCAAGGTCACCAGGTTCCGCCGCGGCATCCGGATCTACGGCGGCAGCGACAACGTGCTGCGCGACAACGAGTCCTACGAGAACAAGTACGGCATCGACCTCGCCGGCGGCACGCAGCGCAACGTCGTGCGACGGAACCTGGTGCGCGTCAACCGCGACGAGGGGATCCACCTCGGCGCGTCACACCGCAACAAGCTGGTCAAGAATACGTTCTCCGACAACAAGCGCGAGAACGTCTATCTCCTGCGCAGCAACGGCAACCTGGTCAAGGGCAACCGCGTCGACCCGAGCAACGCGTCGTCGATCTTCGTCAAGCACTCGAGCCGCAACCGCTTCGTGCGCAACTGGGTCGAGGACGCCGCGCTGCAGGTCCGCGGCGACTCGAAGCGCAACTCCTTCGAGGGCAACTACCTCGAGGGCAACGGCTACCTGTTCGAGGCCTACGAGGAGCCCGAGGGCTGGACGTTCCCGAGCGAGAACGTGATGACCGGCGACTGCATCCGGAAGACCGACGTCTGCTACCGGTTCTTCGGCGCGTTCGACAACGTCGCGACCGCGTCGCGCGTCGACGCGAGCCGCTGTGCGCCTCCCGCGAACAGCCCGATCACCACGGGTCCGCGCGGCGGACGGGAGGCCACGGGCAACGTGGTCGAGCTGGCCGATCGCACCTGCAACGACGAGCCGAACTGGTGATCGCGCGCCGGCGGCAGTGAGGTCGCGGCGCGTCAGCGCCTGCGGCCGCGCGTCGCGACGGCGCGCCGCACGACCTCGTACCGGTCGGTCACCACCTCCTCGACCAGCGGCTCGATCGACTCGAGAACGGCCGTGCGCGTGTCGAGCTTCGTCCAGCGCTCGTACGCCTCCGCGTTCGGCCACAGCGCGGTGGCCACGAGCGGACCCGTCGGGTCGTCGGAGATCTGGAGCTCGACGGCGATCGCACCCGCTTCCTGCACGTCGAGCACGAACTCGTCCGCGTCGCGGAAGCGGGCCGCGAGCTCCTCCCGGCAGCCGGGCCGCGCGAAGAAGGTGGTGAACGTTCGCAGCGGGTTCGCATCGACCGGGATCGCCGCGGGCTCGGCGCTCGGCGCTTCAGCCTCCGCCCCGCCCTCCGCACCGGCCGCGCGGGCAGGCGTGGGCCTGCCGACCTCGCCGCCGGGCAGGATCTGCCAGTCGGTGATGTCGCGCGCGATCACCGTGAGGCCGTCGGGGCTCGGGAACAGGCGCTGCTCGAACCACCGACCGAACATCGGCAGGTACTCCTCGAAGGAGTCCTCCTCCTGTCGCTCCATCGCGAGCAGGTAGCGACGGTACGACTCGAGGTCGACCCCCTCGGGGAACACGTCCCAAACGCAGCGGCCGAGGAACTCGCGGGCGGACGTGCCGTGGTTGCGCTCCGCCTGCTTGTTCATGAACACGTAGCGCCACTGCGTGTCGAAGGTGACGACGGCGTCGGGCAGCCGGCGCAGGATCTGCGTCACGCCCGGCTGGCGCGCCACCGTGCGCAGCCGCTGGCGCTCCATCGCGCGATCGGCCGCACTGGGCGCGCGCCGGCGCGTGATCCCGCCACGCGGCTCGTCGTCGCGCGGCTGGCAGGACAGGGCGGTATGGCTCGAGTCGGACAACCTTCTCATTGAGTAGAGGATTTCGACGCGAGGGGCGAGCGTCGCGACAAGGAAAAGTCGCGCGGCGCGCGAGTCGCGTCCAGGAACGGAGCCACGCACCAGCCGTGCGCGCGTCACGCCGAGCACGCCGGGCGACAAAGCGCGACATTCTGCCACACCTGCTCGCGCCGACGAGGCGAGCTCGCGGCGACGCGGACGGTCCGCGCCGCCGCGCCCTCGCAAGGCGAGCGACTGAAGCTCGCACCGGCTTCGCCGGCCACCAGAGGTGAAGGATCGCTGGGTGTCTTCATCTGGCGTTCGCACCGGCTTCGCCGGCCACCAGAGGTGAAGGATCGCTGGGTGTCTTCAACTGACACGCGTCGGTGGCACACGGCCCTTCGAGCTTGTCCGTCGCCGCCGCATCCTGATAGCAGGTGCCGGCCACGCCAGTCCGGATCTGGCCTTCAACCGACGAGGAAAACCCCCCATGATGCCGACCTCCGGATGCTCGAGCCCGCTCGCTCGCCGCGGGCTCGTGGTGCTCGCCACCGCGCTGGCCACCCTCGCCGCCAGCGTTCCGTCGCGAGCGCAGACGTCCTTCGTCAACTTCGAGTCCGGCCACGTCCGGCCGCTCGCCAAGTCGCCCGACGGCACCCGCCTGTTCGCGGTGAACACGCCCGACAACCGCCTCGAGATCTTCTCGATCGGCGCGGGCGGATTGACGCATTCCGGCTCGGTGCCGGTGGGCCTCGAGCCGGTGGCGGTCGCGGCGCGGAGCAACGGAGAGGTCTGGGTCGTCAACCACCTGTCCGACTCGATCAGCGTGGTGGACGTCGCCTCGAGCCCGCCGCGCGTCGTGCGGACGCTGCTCGTCGGCGACGAGCCGCGCGACATCGTGTTCGCGGGCCCCGGCGGCAACCGCGCGTTCGTCACCACCGCGCACCGCGGGCAGAACAGCCCGGTCAACCCGCAGATCACCACCGCCGGCGTCGGCCGCGCCGACGTCTGGGTGTTCGACGCCACGAACCTCGGCGCGTCGCTCGGCGGCACGCCGCTCACCATCGTCACGCTGTTCGGCGACACGCCGCGCGCGCTCGCCGCGAGCGCCGACGGCAGCCGTGTCTACGCCGCCGTGTTCTTCTCCGGCAACCGCACGTCGATCGTCAGCGAGGGCGCGGTCTGCAACGGCGGCGCAGGCGCGGGTCCGTGCAGCGTCGCGGGTCAGCAGGTACCCGGCGGCCTGCCGGCGCCGAACGTCAACTTCGAGGGCATCGCCGCCCCCGAGACCGGCCTCATCGTCAAGTACGACACGGCGCTCGGCCAGTGGCGCGACGAGCTCGGCCGCAACTGGAACAACGCGATGCGCTTCAACCTGCCCGACCTCGACGTGTTCGCGATCGACGCGAACGCGGCGCCGCCGGTCGAGGTGCAGAGCTTCTCGGACGTCGGCACCGTGCTGTTCAACATGGTCGCGAGCCCGACCGACCCCGACAAGATCTACGTCACCAACACCGAGGCGCGGAACGAGGTCCGCTTCGAGGGCCCGGGCACGGCGCTCAACTCGACGACGGTGCGTGGGCACCTGCACGAGGCGCGCATCACGGTGATCGACGGCACGAGCGTCACGCCGCGCCACCTGAACAAGCACATCGACTACGACCAGTTCCCCGCCGCGGCCGGCACGGCCGAGAAGAGCCTCGCGACGCCGGTCGGCATGGCGATCAGCGCGAACGGCCAGACGCTCTACGTCGCGGCGTTCGGCTCGGCGAAGGTCGGCATCTTCGACACCACCGAGCTCGAGACCAACGCGTTCGTCCCCGACGAGCTCGACCACGTGGCGCTGAGCGCGGGCGGTCCGTCCGGCCTCGTGCTCGACGAGGCGCGCAACCGCCTCTACGTCTTCACCCGCTTCGACAACGCGATCTCGGTGGTCGACACGGTGACGCGCGACGAGATCGCGCACCTGCCGGTGCACAACCCCGAGCCCACCGACGTGGTCGCCGGCCGGCCATTCCTCTACGACGCGGCCTTCACCTCGAGCAACGGCGAGGCGTCGTGCTCGAGCTGCCACGTGTTCGGCGACCTCGACCAGCTCGCCTGGGACCTCGGCAACCCCGATGACCCCGTCACCTCGAACCCGATGGCGATCAAGCTCACGATCGGTGCGGGCTCGAACGTCAACGGCGGCGCCGACGTCGACGAGTTCCACCCGATGAAGGGCCCCATGACGACGCAGACCCTGCGCGGCATGGTCAACAGCGGCCCGATGCACTGGCGCGGCGACCGCGCCAACGGCGTCTTCGGCATCGGCACCGACGAGGCGCTGTCGTTCGACAACTTCATCGTCGCCTTCGAGGGTCTGCTCGGCCGCGAGCACCTGATCTCGACGCCCGACATGCAGGCGTTCACCGACTTTGCCTTGACGCTGACGCTGCCGCCCAACCCGATCCGCAACCTGAACAACAGCCTGACGGCGGACCAGCAGGCGGGCCGCAACTTCTACAACGGCACGCGCCGCTCGGACGGGTTCCCGATCGGCAACGGGCTCGGCTTCAACTGCAACGGCTGCCACACGCTCGACGCGAGCCAGGGCTTCTTCGGCACCAACGGCGACGCGAGCTTCGAGAACGAGGAGCAGATCATCAAGATCGCTCACCTGCGGAACCTGTATCAGAAGGTCGGAATGTTCGGCATGCCGCCGACCTCGTTCCTGAACAACGGCGACAACGGCCACAAGGGCGACCAGATCCGCGGCTTCGGCTTCCTGCACGACGGCTCGATCGACACCGTGTTCCGCTTCTTCCAGGCGACGGTGTTCAACGACAGCAACGGCGTCGGCTTCAACGGCGGCGACACGCAGCGCCGGCAGATGGAGGCCTTCATGATGGCCTTCGACACCGACCTGGCGCCGATCGTCGGCCAGCAGATCACCCTGACCTCGACCAACTCCGGCGTCGCCGGGCCGCGCATCGACCTGCTGCTGCAGCGTGCCGGCGCGGCGTTCACCTCGAAGGTGCTCGGCGGCAACGTCACCGAGTGCGACGTCGTCGTGAAGGGCAACGTCGGCGGCCAGGCGCGCGGCTGGGTGCGCACCGCGGCCGGCACGTTCCGCAGCGACCGCGCGAGCGAGCCGCTGGTCGCCGACGGCACGCTGCGCGCGCTCGCCGCGACGGCGGGCCAGGAGCTCACCTACACCTGCGTGCCGCCGGGCTCGGGCACGCGCGTCGGCGTCGACCGCGACCTCGACACCTTCCTCGACCGCGACGAGCTCGACGCCGGCAGCAACCCGGCCGACCCGAACAGCATCCCGGGCGGCCCCACGCCGACGCCGGGTCCGACGCAGACGCCGACCCCGACACCGGGCGGTGCGACGCCCACGCCGTCGCCCACCCCGACGGTCGGTCCGACGCCGACGCCCACGCCGACCCCGGGTGGAGCGACGCCGACGCCGGGCCCGACCGTCACGCCGACGCCCGGGCTGCCGGCGACGAGCATCCGCACCAGCGCGCTCACGCTGCGCGACGACGCGAAGCCGCCGATCAACCTCGACGGCCGCAGCATCCGCTTCCGCTCCGCCGCCTACCAGGGCGTGCCGGGCGGCGCCTTCTCGCCCGCGTTCGGCACGGCCGGCGACCCGACCCTGCTCGGCGCGAGCGGCGGTGGCGCCGTGCTGACCGTGTACAACCCGGGCGGCACCGAGAAGGTCGTCATCCCGCTGCCCGGCTCGGCGTGGCAGCGCACCGGCACCAACGTGAGCCCGGGCTACAAGTACCGCGACGCGAAGCGCGCGAGCGGGCCGATCACGCAGATCGCGCTCGGCAACGGCCGCCTCGCGCTGAGCGGCAAGGGCGCTGCGCTCTACTCGCTCGCCAACGCGCCGCAGGGCTCGATCGCGATCCGCCTGCGACTCGGCAGCGGCGTCGAGTACTGCGCGGTCGGGCCGGCGAAGGCGCCGGTCGCGAGCAACGACACGACCGCCAAGTTCGTCAGCAGCGCGAACGCCGTACCGCCGGCGCTCTGCCCCCCGGTGCCCTGAGCCGGACGGAATGCCGGCGGCGCGCGCGTGTGCGACGCGCCGCCGGCGTCCCGTCCACGCGGCGCCGCGGCGCTTGCGTCGCCGCGCTCACAGCGCCGTCCAGGCCTCGCTCGCGTAGTCGAACCAGCGCGCGACGCGCGTCCCGTCCCAGTGGAGCTTGAGCGCCGGGCCGGGCACCGGCAGCCCGACGGCGCGCGGCCGGAACGCGGCCACGCAAGCGCCGCCCGGATCGCGCACGCTCGGGTAGACGATGCCGTTCGCACCGGCGGCGCGCAGCGGTGCCGCGAAGGCACGGCTCGCGTCGTACGAGTCCGCGTCGAGCACGCGGCGGCGCTCGGAGGCCGGCAGCCGCTCGACGTCGACGAAGGCAGCCGCCACGCGGCCCACCAGCGCCCGCATGTCCTCGTAGCGGGGACCGTCGCCGCTGTCGCGCGCGAAGCGCGCGAAGTGGAACGCGACCTCGCGCAGCGCCGTCTTCAGGTCGCGCGCCGCGTAGTAGACGCCGTACGAGCCGTCGCTGAAGCGCGAGCCCTTCGGGTTCCGGTGCGTGAACGACGCCATCACCCACGACGCGCCCGGTCCGCTGACGCGCTCGGCGGGTGGGACCAGGTGGATCTCGCCGACCTCGTCGCGCACGCGCGGGTTGACGAGCTGCTCGGCCGCGATCAGCGCCTCCCAGACTGCGGGGTCGGGCGAGACGCGCTCGAAGAGGTCGATCGGCGGGTGGCGCGCGGCGACGATGCGCGTCGCGTGCGACCACGCGACGCGCCGCTCGCGCGCCTCACGACCAGGGTGAGCGCGCGGCATCGAGGTAGGCGCGCACCACGGCGAGGTCGGTGACGTCGCCGGCGCACATGCGCTCGAGCGGCGTCTGCCCCCCGAAGTGCGCGTTGGGACGCTTCAGCCAGCCGTCCGCCTGCGCGGGATCGGCGTAGAGGATCTGCAGCGCCTTGAAGATGCCGGCGACGTAGCCGATGCGCCGCACGGTGTCCTCGGGCAGTCGCTTCGCGCGACCCGCCTTCCAGGCGAAGAACGTGCGCGGGGGCGGCGCGCCGAGCATGACGCGCGCCTCCGCGTTGCCCGCCCGCCAGAGGTCCATGATGCGGAAGTAGCCGGCGAGCGCCGGTCCGGGCTGGACGGCGGCCGCACCCGCGACCGCCGCCGGCGCCGGCGCCGCGCGCCGCGGTTTCGGCTCGGAACCCATCAGCCGACTGCAGCACGGCAGTGATTCCATCGCAAGTGCAGATTTGCACTCAACGCCGCCATGCGCCGGCGGAGCCGCCACCGCGCCCGCCTCGCCTCGCCTCGCCCGCCGCGGCTAGTGTTCCGTCTCCCAGAAATCCGCGACAGCCGGGCGCCGAGGCGCCCCGCCGGCAAGGCGCGCGACCGAGGCGTAGCCACGCCCTACGCCGCAGGGAGCGCAACGCAGCCGGAGGGGATGCATCGGCGGCTGGATGTTGCGGAGATCTGGGAGACGGGACGCTAGAGGCCCGGCCTCACCTCGCCCAGGCTGATGACGCCCATCGCGTCGTCCGGCCAGCTGCGCTCGCGCGCCGCCTTCAGGAGAACGCGCGTCCAGGCGACCCACGCCTCCCACGGCAGGCGCTTGTCCCATCCGGTCGCCCACGCGGCCTGCAGGCCGAGAGCCGCGAGAGCCGCCGCCTCCGCCTCGTCCCAGCGCTGCTGCGTCACGCAGAGCTGCGCACGCAGCACGTGCGGCTCGGCGACGAACGGGTTCAGCTCGGACGCGCGTCGCAGCAGCGTCTCGGCGCGCGCCGGGTCGTCGTCCTGCAGCGCGATGTCGGTGACCACCTCCCAGTAGAGGTCGCGCGCCTCGCTCTCGGCCTCGCGCTCGAGCGTCGCGGTGCAGCGCGCGAAGACGGGCGGCAGCGGCGTCGCGCCGCACAGCGCGGCGCGCAGCCCGAGCTTGGCGTTGATCCCCATCCACAGCCCCGGCCGGTTGTCGCCCGGCCACAGCGCGTGCGGCCCGCCGCGACGCGTGCCGTCGCGCTCGGGCAGGCCGAACAGGCGGTCCTGCCAGCCGAAGAACTGCTCCGCGTAGTCGGCCATGGTCACGACGAGGAAGACGCCGAGGTCGCGGCGCGCGAGCTGCACCGTGCCCTCACCGCCGTGCAGGCCGACGCGGATGCCCTCGTCCGGCACCGCGAGGTCGCCGAAGGGCAGCAGCTCCTCGCGGCGGATCGCGCAGAAGAGGTACACCAGGCGCTCGGCCTCCTCGCCGACGAGCTGCCGCACGGCGTCGCGCCCGGCCGCCTGCTCGGCGTCGAAGACCTTCATGCGCACGAAGCTGTTCGAGTAGACGCTGTGCATGAGGCCGAGCCGGCAGACGTCGGCCGGCTGGCCCCACGCGGCGAGGATGCGCCACACGCCGAGCAGGTGGTCGTGGAAGGTTCCGTGCTTGTGCCAGATCTCGCGCGCCCCCTGCCGGCCCATCACGGCGAGCATCTCGTCGAGCCGGGGCTCGATGCGCGCGTGGTCGTGGCGCAGGAGGTCGAGGACGTGCGCGGGCAGCGGGTCGGTGGCGGCCGCGTTCGCCGCGTTCGCGAGAGCTTCCATCGACGGGTCGCTCGCATGCGACCGGCAGCGGCGTCAAGTCGCGCCGCGCGACGGCGTCGCGGAAGCCCGCGACCGGCCCCCCGCCCCCGCCCGGCGGACACGCGAGGTGCGTCACGGCGACCGGAGAAGCGCTCAGAAGCGCGGCGGCGTGCTCGTCGGCGGCGTCAAGCGCCCGCCGGCGCGCGTACGGACGTCGAACGCCGCGCGCGCCGCCCGGCGGATGATCGCGTCCACCGGGAAGCGCACGATCTTGCCGTTGCGCTTCACGAGGCGGCCGTCGACCAGCACGGTGTCGACGTTCGCGACGCTCGCCGACATCACCAGAGCACACTCGGGATCGGCCGCGGGCGCCATGTTCACCGCGTCGGCGCGCACGCAGACGATGTCGGCGCGCTTGCCGGGCGTGAGCGAGCCGGTGACGTCGCCGAGACCCATCGCGACCGCGCCGTTGATGGTCGCCATCTCGATCACGTCGTGGAAGGTCAGCGCCGGGAGCCCCTCGCTCGTCGTGCCGAGCCACGGGATGCCCAGGTTGTAGAGCACGTTCATCGCCTGGAAGTGCGAGATCGGCCCGAGCGAGTTGGCGTCGCACGAGAGCGACACGTTCACGCCGTCGGCCACCATGCGCAGGATCTGCTCCTGCTGGTTGCCGCGCGTGCCGAGGCGCAGCTCGGAGTGGATCGAGTAGCTCAGCGACGAGCCGGTCTGCGCCATCGCCGCGCGATCCTCCGGCGTCGCGTGCACGTAGTGAACGAGGATCGTCTTCGGCGAGAGGAAGCCGAGCGAGCGCAGCAAGGTCGCGTCGATGCCGCGCGCGCTCTGACCCGAGTGCGTGATCAGCGGCAGGTCGAGCTCGACCGCGATCGAGGAGTCGATCGCGAACGTGCCGGGCTGCGTCCCCGGATTGCGGAAGCCGATGCCGAGATCGGTGAGCCCCTCGAAGGGCGACGACGACCCGAACCACTTGCCGTGGATGCGGCGGATCTCGTCGATCGGCAGCGGCACCGTGCCGGCCTGGCCGTCGATCGTGCTCCAGTTGTAGCGGCCGCGCAGACCGCTATCGAGGTGCGCCTGCAGCTCCGCCTCGACGTGCTCGGTGCTGCGCGTGTTGTGCGCGTAGTTGTTGACCGTCGTGATTCCGGCGTTGATCGCCTCCATGAACGCCAGCATGTCGCTGTCGTAGAAGTCGTCGGGCGTGTAGTGCGCCGCGGTCGCGGTCTTCGCCGGGAAGTACTCGAAGCCCGGCGCGAGCAGGTTGCGCTGCAGGCCGTTCCACACGTGCCAGTGCGTGTCGACGAAGCCCGGGATGACGATCATCCGCGACGCGTCGATCACCTGCGCGCCGCGCGACGGCAGACCCGCCCCGACCGCGACGATCGCGCCGTTCCGCACCAGCACGTCCGCCTCGCGCAGGTTGCCGATCGCGTCGTCCATGCTGACGACGTAGCCGCCGCGGATCAGGAAGCTCTCGCGCTTGCGCAGCTCGCGGCCGCGCGTCGGCGGGTCGGCGGCGGCCGCCGGCGACACCGCGCCGAGAAGCCCGCCGAGGAGGCCCGAGCCGGCGACCGTCGCCGTGGCGAGGCCCGCGGCGCGCGCGAGCAGCGAGCGGCGCGACAGCCCGGGGATGCGCTCGCCGCAGCCGTCGAAGACGGCGTCCTCGTCGGCGATGCCGTGGACGTCCTCGTGCGCGTGGTGATGGGGATCGTCGTGGTGGCTCATGCCGCGTCGTGCAGCAGGCCGCGTGCCATGCGGCTCCGCACGGCGGGCGCACGCATTCCGCGCCGAACGCCGGCGAATCTGCACAGCACGGTGGCAGCGGCGTGCCCGCCGCGAGCACGGCGGCGATCGCGTCCCGGCGACGCGCCGATCAGCCGCGCTTCTCTCTCTACTTGACGATCAGCCGTGCGCCGCGCGCTGCTTCGCCTGCAGCGCACGGAACGTTGCGCTGTCGAGCCGCCCGCCGGGCGGCACGGCGGCGAGGGCGGCACGCAGGCTCTCGACGCGGCGCGGGTCGCGCAGGTGCAGCGCGCCTCCGCCGGTCGCGTCCGCGCGCAGCGCGAGCGTCAGCGAGGCGTGCGGGTCGTAGCCCGCGGCCGACAGGATCTCGAGCGCGCGGCGGTCGGCCTCGATCTCCTTCTCGACGTCGATCTCCTGCGTCACCGCACCGAGGTCGACGCGCGCACGGGCGCCGCCGGACGCGCCGGCACCGCGCTTGCCGTCGCGGAAGTGGCCGGCGAGCTGGTGTCCCATCTCGTGCGCCAGGATCGCCGCCACCTCGGCCTCGTTCTCGCAGCCGAGGATCACCCCCTCGTTCACGTAGATGCGCCCGCCGCCGATCGCGAAGGCGTTCGCCGAGCGGTCCCGGACGACGACGAAGCGCCACGGGTACGGCGTGGCGCCCGCCGTCGCCCCGAGGTGCCCGCCGAGCTTGCGGACGTACGACGCGACCGGCCCCGAGCCGAGCAGCGGCCACTCGAGCTCGATGCGGCTCGCGGTCGCACGGGCGCGGCGCGCCTCGCCGTCGTCGGCGCGTGCGGTCTCCGGGCCACCGGAGAGCGTCGCGACGCTCAGGCCGAGCGCGAGCGCGGCGACGCGTACGCCGCGGCGGGCTGCCGCGTCCACCCGCATCGCGCGCTCACTGCACGATGAAGGCCGCCAGACGCTCGTCGTAGCTCGTGCCGGCCTCGACGCGCGTGCGCACCGTGTAGGTGCCGGAGGTCGCGTTCGCGGGGATGTCGATCGAGGCGCGGCTCTGCCAGCCGGCCGGCTCGCGCTGCTCGGTCCTGGTCGGCATCGTCGCGATCACGGTGCCGTCCTTCGACAGCTCCCACGACTCCTGCACCGCGACGCTCGGCGTGCCCTCGGGTGCCAGCACCGAGTAGTCGGTCTCGAAGGTCACCTTCTGACCGGGCGACACCTGCGACGGCGCGGCGCTCGCGTTGCGGATCTTGACGATCGTCCCCTGCGCGGGCTGGTAGCCGTAGGCCCTGGCCTCCTCTTCCTCGGTGCGTGTCTTCTGCGAGTAGTACTGCACGAGCTTGACGGTCGCCCAGCCGACGGCGGCGCCGGCCGCAGCACCGATCAGCGCCGCCTTCGGGTCGCCCTTGGTCGCGAGCGCGCCGATGCCCGCTCCGGCCGCGGCACCACCGAGGGCACCGAGGAGCTGGTTGCTCGCGTCCGTGCTCATGCCGGAGCACGACGCGAGCAGCGCGCTCACGAGCACGACGGCGACGGCGGATCTGCACCTTCTCGACATGGAATCTCCCTAGTCGGTGCGCTGGGCACCTTCCGGACGGATCTCGCCCCAGACCGGGGCGGGCTTGGGCTGCTCTCGCGCTGCCGGGGCGGGTGCGGAGTCGGGCTCCGCGAGCCGCGCCGGTGCGGTCTTCCTCTTGGGCGGCGCGCTGGCCTTCTTCGCGACCGCGGTCGGTGCGGGGGCCCGCTGCGGCTTAGCGGTGGGCGCCGGCTCGAGGGCGTCCTCGGGCACGCTCGCGCGCCGCGACGCAGGCTCCGGCGCGACGCTCGGCGCCGGCGGTAGGTCGAGCGCCTGGGGCACCACCGCCACGGCGGCCGGGCGCGCGCTCGGCTCCGGCACGGAAGGCGCCGTCTCGACGGGCAGAGCGAGCGCCGCCGGACTCGCCTCGGGCGCGGGCGCCTCGGTCGCGCGCGGCAGGACCACCGCCGCGGCGGTGGCCTCGGGCGCGACGGCGGCGGTCGCGCGCGGCAGCACGACGGCGTCGGGGCTCGCGCCCGGCGCGACCACCTCGGTCGGCCGCGCGACCACCGCGGTCGCCGCCGGCGGCAGCACGGGAGCGGGACCCGGCACGTCGCGGCCTTGCAGCCAGACCGCGACCGCGACTCCCGCACCCGCGAGCGCGCCCGCGCCGAGCGCCAGGCGGCCGAGGTGACGCCCGGAGAAACCCTCGCGCAGCGCCGGCCGCGACGCCGCCCCGGTCGGCGACCTGGCCGGCGAGGCACCGCTCGCAGCGCTCGTTCCCGCGGACGGCAGCTCCTGCGCGACGGTCGCAACGGTCGCGGCGGCGGCCTGCGTGCGATCGAGGTCGACGGTGTCGGCGGCGCCGATCAGCGCGCGCAGCGACGAGCGCCGCTGCGGGTCGAGCCGCGCGACCTCGATCAGAGCGCCGACGAACGACGGCAGGTCGGGAAAGCGCTCGGACGGCTCCTTCGCGAGGGCCCGCGCGAACAGCGCGCGCAGCGCCTCGGGCAGCCCGTCGCCGAGGTCGGGCGGCTCGTGGACGATCTTGTAGAGCAGCGCCGGCGTGCTGTCGGCGCGGAACGGCCGGCGGCCGGTGAACAGCTCGAGCGCCAGCACGAAGAACGAGTAGCGGTCGGTCGCCGGCGACGCGTCCTCGCCCTTGATCTGCTCGGGCGCCATGAACCCCGGCGTGCCGAGGAACATGCCGGTCGCCGTGAGCGTCGACTCGTCGCCGCGTGCGATGCCGAAGTCCAGCAGCTTGACGCGGCCGTCGGCGCTCACCAGCAGGTTCGCGGGCTTGATGTCGCGGTGCACGATGCCGGCCTTGTGCGCCGCCTCGAGCGCACGCATGCCCTGGATCAGCACCTGGATGCGGCCCTCGTCGTCGAGCCGCGCCTCGCGGATCATCTGGTCGAGGTCCGAGCCGGCGACGAACTCCATCGCGATGAACGGGCCGAAGCCGGGCTCCTCGCCGACGTCGTACACGACGATCACGTTCGGGTGGTTGAGCCGCGCCGACACCTCGGCCTCGCGCTGGAAGCGCAGCATCGCGTGCTCGTGCTCGGCGAAGCTGCCGCGCACCAGCTTGATCGCGACCTGACGCTTCAAGAGCGCGTCCTCGGCGAGGTAGACGACGCCCATGCCGCCGCCGCCGAGCTTGCGGAGCACCTTGTAGCGTCCGATGGTGGTGGGGTCCTGTGCCACGAGCCTCGCTGCGTCTCCCGGTCGGGCGACGGACGTCGCTGGCGCGCGGGGAGAGCGGTGCGCGCGACCTAACTCCGGGGCCGTTCGGCTGTCAACCGAGCGGACGCTCCCGTCGTAGCGGACGCTCGGTGCGCGCTTCGCGCCGCACCACGGCGCGGCTGCCGGAGAGCGAGCGGCGCGCGCGGCTAGGCCGGCTCGCGCGCGACACCGCGCTCGACCCGGCGCAGCGTGCCGAAGAGGAGGTCGAGCGCAGTGGTGGTCGCGCCGTAGTTGCAGTGCAAGCGCGCGTGGTGCACGGCGTGCACGCGCGGCGTCAAGTACAGCACGCGCGACGCCGCGCGCTCGAGTCGCACCGGGAGAGCACGCGGCCCGGCGTGCGCCAGCGTGATGCTCGCGGCGAGGAAGAGTCCGGCGACGGCGAGCGACGCCAGGTGCAGCGGCACGAGCCACGCCGCGGCCGGCACGAAGCCGACGAGCAGCACGAACTCGACCGGGTGCATCGCGATCGACGACCAGACGTCCACGTCGCGCACGCGATGGTGCACGCCGTGGATCCAGCGGAACGCGAGGCGCGTGTGCAGCAGCCGGTGCAGCGCGTAGAAGTACGCGTCGAAGGCGAGCACCACTCCCGCCGCCTCGAGGACGAGGCGTCCGGCGGACGGCACCGCGAGCGACGCCGGCAGGCGACCGTCCATCGCGAGCGCCGTGCAGGCGAACCCGAGCAGCAGCAGGATCGCGAGGTTCGCGAAGGTCTGCCGCTTCTGCGCGGCCCGCACGCCGGCCTTCATCGGCGAGCCAACCTAGCGGATGACCGCTCGCGGGCCAACGCCCGTGCGACGGCAACGGACCGCGCGGCAGCAACACGACCGCTCTCCGGCACGACCGCGCGACGGCGCACGCGGTCGTTGGGGGCTCGCTCGCCGGGCGCCCCGGATCCGGCTAGTCTCGCCCGACCTTGGCAACGTCCGCCGCAGCATCGCCGTCCTGGCTTTCGCACGAGCGCTACCCCGTCCTTCTGCTCGCGCTGCTCGTTGCGCTGCAGGTGGCATTCGGCATCGCGCCGCACGGCCGCGCCGACTGGGTGCTCGAGAACTCGCTGCTCTGGGCCGGCGTCGCCCTGCTCGTCTGGATGCGGCGCAAGCTGCCGCTGTCGCGCGTGTCGTACACGCTGATCTTCGTCCTGTTCTGCCTGCACACGATCGGCGCGCACTACACCTACTCGCTGGTGCCGTACGACGCCTGGCTCACGTCGCTCACCGGACGCTCGGGTCTGCTCGGCAGCGGCCGCAACCACTTCGACCGGCTGGTGCACTTCGCCTACGGCCTGCTGCTGACGTATCCGGTACGCGAGGTGTTCCTGCGCGTCGCGCTGGTGCGCGGCTTCTGGGGCTACTACCTGCCGCTCGACGTCACGATGGCGACGTCCATGCTCTACGAGCTCATCGAGTGGGGTGCGGCCGAGACCCTCGGCGGCGACCTCGGCACCGCCTACCTGGGCACGCAGGGCGACCCGTGGGACGCGCAGAAGGACATGGCGCTCGCGACCCTCGGCGGCCTGATCGCGATGCTCGTCACCGCCGGCTTGAACTGGCGCTACCAGCGCGACTTCGCGCAGGAGTGGGCCGACAGCCTGCGCGTCAAGGTGACGGCGCCGCTCGGCGAGGACGAGCTGCAACGCCTGCGGCGCGAGCGCGAGTCGACGCGGCTCGGCTGACGGTCTTCCGACGCGGCCCGGCACCGGCGCGGGGAGCGCGCCTCAACCCGCCCCGGACGCGTCCGGTACCCACCAGCGCGCGAGCGCCAGCTCGATCGCGGCGAAGGGCTCGAGGCACACCTTCTCGTCCGCGCCCCACGCCCCGGCGACCGTCCACAGTCCGCCGCCGCCGAGCCGATAGACCTCGACCGTGCGCAGCAGCGGCTCGACCAGCCAGAGGTGGGCGATGCCCTCGCGCGCGTAGACGCGCATCTTCCGGCTGCGGTCGATCCGGGCGGTCGACGGGGAGACGACCTCGCACACCCAGTCGGGTGCGAGGGTGAAGTACGGGACCGACGGGAAGGTCGGCATGCGTTCGCGCCGCCAGCCGGCGAAGTCCGGCACCAGCACGTCGTCGCCGAAGTGCAGCTCGGGCTCGGCGAGGATCGACCATCCACCTGGTCGCGCCGGGTCGCCAGTCCCAGCATCGTCGTGGAAGGCGACGTGCAGTGCCGAGCCGAGCGCCGTCGAGGCGTAGGCGTGCGGCGATGCGGGCCGCGGCGAGACGATCAGCTCGCCGTCGATGATCTCGGCGACCTTCGTGTCGGGGACCTGCATCAGGTCCTCGTACGTCGCGCGCCGTCGCGGGGCTGCCACGGGATCGGGGATAGCACGGCCACCCGACGCCATGAAGCAAGCGCTGCGCCTCGCGCTGGCACCGCGTCGAACCGTTCTCCGGCGGCACCGGCCCGTGGCGCGTCCGCAACGACGTGCAGCAATCCGACTGCAACGCGCAGCACCACGTCACCTCGCGCAGCCGTTGCACCGCCTGCCGGGGCGTGAGAATCCTCGAAGGCGGCATGCACGATCTGCGCGACGTCGGCGGCAGCCCGGGTGGTCTCGGGACGTTCCTCTTCGGGCTCGGCCTCGCGATCGTCGGCGGCTACCTGCTGCTCGACCGGGTCACGGTGAGCGGCGGCTACTGGGGCTGGTTCGGCTCGTTCCAGAACACCTTCGGCATCACGCTGATCCCGCTGGTGATCGGCATCGGGCTGCTGTTCTACGACGGCCGGTCGCTCGCCGGCTCGATCCTCACGTACGGCGGGCTGCTGGTCGTGCTCGCGGGAGTGATCGCGAATCTGCGCATCCACTTCCAGCCGACGAGCCTCTTCCAGACGCTCGTGATCCTCGCGATGCTCGCCGGGGGCGTGGGACTCATGGCGCGCGCAGCGCGCACGGGCGATCGCGCAGCGCGCACGGGCGATCGCGCAGCGCGCACCGACGATCGCAGCGCGGGATGAAGCCCGGCTTCTGGAGCTACGTGCGGGCCGCGTTCAACGCGCGCCCGCTCGGCATGCCGATCCCGCCGAACTGGATCTTCCTCGCCGCGGTGGCGATGCTCGGCACGATCGATCGCGGCTTCCTGATGCTCGGCGCGGGCGTCGAGCTCGCCTACCTCGCGTGGCTGTCGAGCAACGAGCGTTTTCGCCGCACCGTGCGTGCACGCGCCGGATCGGGCGAGGATCGCGCCTGGCAGAAGACGGTCGAGCGTCTCGTGCAGCAGCTCTCGACCTTCGATCGCAAGCGGCAGGAGACGCTCGACGGACGCTGTCGCGCGATCCTCGAGGATCTCTCCCGCGCGGCGTCGCTCGACGCCGGCCCAGGCCGCCCCGCGCTGCCCGACGCGTCGGGCAGCGCGGCGGTCGAGGCCGCCGCCGGGAGCCTGAATCGGCTCTCGTGGATGCACCTGCGCCTCCTGGTGACCCGTCAGGCGATCCTCGAAGCGCTGACCGACCGCGGGTCCGACCAGCCGGACGAGGGCCGCGCCGGGGCCGGGCGCACGGAGCGCACCCGCGGCGGGCGCAATCCGGGCGTGGCCAGCGATCGCGCGCTCGAGTACCTCCTGCGCGGACTCCGCGAGGAGCTCGCGGACGAGACGCTGGCGGCGGATCTGCGCGGCAGCCTGACGAGCCAGGCGGAGATCCTCGAGCAGCGCCTCGCGCACCGTCGCGAGGCGCGCGAGCGTCTCGCGTTCCTCGACGCCGAGCTGGCGCGCATCGAGCAGCAGGTGGAGCTGGTGCGCGAGCAGGCGGTCGGCGCGCCGGACGCGGACGCCGTGTCGCGCCGCATCGACGACATCGCGGCCTCGCTCGGCGGCACCGCGACCTTCATCCGCGAGCAGCAGAAGATCTACGGCGGCGTGTCGGACCTCCTCGCCGAGCCGCCGCCGTCGGCACGCCCGCAGACGCGGGCGCTGGAGAGCGCATGAGCACGCCCCTGCCGCGCTGGGCCGAGGAGATGCGCGAGCTGTTCCGCTCGGGCTCGGTCGCGCAGTTCCTGCTGCACGGCAACGTGTTCGACGTCGTGCAGACGACCGACGCCGCCGGCGCGACGCGCCTCCTGCCGCTGCGCTGCTTCCTCGACGACGTGATGTTCGACGGCTGGGACGTCGTGCTGCACTACGATCGCAGCCGCGGCATCCGCGCGAGCCGCGGCGGCGAGGACTGGGGCCGCTTTCTCGAGCACGCGCTCGGCGACGCCGCGTTCGAGATCGGCCGCACCTCCGAGCCGGCGGCGGCGCTCGAGCTGCTCGACCGCTACCTGCTGCGTACCCTGGCGCTGCAGCGGCTCGCTGCGGCACGACCGGGGAGCGCACCACCCGGCGACTCGAAGCCGCGGAAGATCGCCGTGGTCATCGACTTCGCCGAGTTCGTCGTGCCGCGCGGCGATCCCGTGGCGCTCGCCGGCGCGTTCAGCGCGAACGTCGTCAAGGTGCTCGGCTGGGCGAACGATCCCGAGATCCTCGGCGCCAGCATCGCGACGGTGCTGGTGAGCGAGGGCCTGCACGAGCTGAGCACCCTGGTCGCCGAGAACCCGCACGCCGCGAGCCTCGCGATCCCGCTGCCCGACGAGGCGGCGATGCGCGACTACTTGACGGCGCTCGCGTCGAGCGACCTCGCCGGCCTCGAGGAGCGTTGCGACCTGCCGCTCGACGTCGTCGCGCGGCGCCTGACGGGCCTCAGCCGCGCCGGCGCGAAGAAGGCGCTCGGGACCGCACTGCGCAACGAGAAGCGGATCACCAGCGAGTGGCTGACGCGCAAGAAGAAGGAGCTGATCGAGCGCGAGTGCGCGGGCCTGCTCGAGTTCCTCGAGTCGCCGTTCACGCTCGACAACCTCGCCGGCAACGACGCGGTGAAGGCGTGGCTGCGCGAGGACGCGCAGCTCCTGCGCCGAGGTGCGCTGCACGCGCTGCCGATGGGCTATCTCATCGCCGGACGCATCGGCACCGGCAAGACGTTCCTCGTGCAGTGCTGGGCGGGCGAGCTCGGCATCCCGTGCGTCGTGCTGAAGAACTTCCGCGACCGCTGGGTCGGCGCGACCGAGGCCAACCTCGAGCGCATCTTCGAGGTGCTGCGCGCGCTCGGGCAGGTGGTGGTGTTCGTCGACGAGGCCGATCAGGCGACCGGCAAGCGCGACGGCGGCGCGCAGGACGGCGGCCTCTCCGGACGCGTCTACTCGATGCTCGCGAAGGAGATGTCGGAGACGCGCAACCGCGGCAAGATCATCTGGGTGTTCGCGACCTCGCGTCCCGATCTCGTCGAGGTGGATCTGAAGCGCCAGGGCCGGCTCGACGTGCACATCCCGCTCTTCCCGCCCGAGACCGCCGCCGAGGCGCGCGCGCTGCTGATCGCGATCGCGAAGAAGATGCGCCTGCCGGTCACCGAGGCGGACCTGCCCGAGCTGCCACCGCAGGCGCTCCTCGGACCGAGCGAGCTCGAGGGCACCCTGGTGCGCGCGATGCGCGTGCACGAGCTGGCAGCCGAGCCGCGGCCGCCGCTGCGCGACACGCTCGCGCACGTGCTCGCGGACATCCGTCCGAGCGCGCACGGCAAGCGGCTCGAGTACATGGACATGGTCGCCGTCAAGGAGTGCACCGACGCGCGCTTTCTGCCGGAGCGCTTCCGTGCGATGACGCCCGAAGAGGTCGAGGCGCGCATCGCCGAGCTGCGCCCGTTCGTCTGAAGCGACGCGCCCGACGCGGAGCGCGACGCGCGAGGAGGAGACGAGATGTTTTCCCGCATCGCCAGGTTGATGAAGGGCTTCCTGAGCCTGTTCGTGAGCGGACTCGAGGCCGCGAACCCCGAGGCGCTCATCGAGGCGGCGCGCCAGGAGTTCCGCGAGAAGATCGCGCAGTACAACCTGGCGCTGGCGCGCATGGCGGGAGTCGCCGAGCGGCTGAAGAGCCAGATCAAGCAGAAGACGACGCGCGCCGTCGACCTCGAGCGTCGCATCCTCGCGAACCACCAGGCCGGCAACCTCGAGCTGGCCGGCACGCTCGCGCGCGAGCTGCAGGAGCTGAAGGCCGACCTCGGCGAGGACGCCGCCGAGCTCGAGGACACCGAAGAGGCGTATCAAGCGAACCTCCGTCAAGCCAAGGTCACGCAGAAGGAGTTCGAGGACAAGGTCCGCGGGCTCGAGAAGCAGCTCTCGCAGGTCAAGATCAAGGAGGCGCAGGCGGAAGCCGCAGGCGCGCTCTCGGGCGCCGCGTTCAAGGTCGGCGACCTCGGCGACACCATGCGCAGCGTCGATGAAGTCCTGCAGAAGCGCTACGAGGAGGCGGCCGGCAAGGCGCGCGTCGCGAAGGACGTCGTCGACATGGAGACGGTGACCGAGAAGGAGAACGAGCGCCGCGCCCTCGAGCAGAACGCGCTCGCCGACTTCCTCGCCTCGCGCGGCGTGCAGACGAGCGCCCCCGCGGCGACCCAGGACACTGCGACGCCGATCGCGTCGGGTCCGGTCGACAAGCAGATGGGCCCGAGCGGAGGCAAGTCGTGACGCCGGACGACGGTCCGCGGCCGACCTTCCTCGGCCGTCTGCTCACGTTCGTGCTGGTCGCCGGCCTGATCGGCGGCGGCCTGTACATGGTGCGCGACCAGCTGCCGCTCGAGGAGCTGGGTCTCGGCGGCATCTTCGGCGAGTCGCTGCCCGTCAGCGACGACGGCGACGCGAAGCCCGCCGTCGCCGACGAGGACGCGGACGACGACGCCGACGGCACGAGCACGGTCGACGTGCAGGCCGAGGTGCCGCGCCTCGACATGCCCGCGCCCTACGAGCCGAGCGGCGGCGTCGTCGAGATCGAGATCAGCGAGTACGCCGGCTACGCGGGCCTGATCGCCGCCAACGGCGGCCTCGCGCCGAACGAGAATTCGCTGTTCACGAAGAACGGCGGCTTCAAGGTCAAGCTCACGGTCAGCGAGGAGGAGAGCTGGTCGAAGCTCAACCGCGGCGCGATCGCGGCCTCGACGACGACCGTGGACGTGATCGCTGTGTACGGCCGGCAGTTCCGCGTCGTGGTGCCGGCGCTGATCGGCTTCTCGCGCGGCGCCGACGGCATCGACGTCCTGAGCGCGATCAAGCGCATCAACCAGCTCACCGGCAAGATCGTCGCGACCGCGCAGTTCACCGAGGTGGACTTCCTGATCCGCTACCTCGCGGGCGAGGCCGGCATCCCGATCAACCTGCTCGGCTCGCTCGACGACCGTCCCGACCCCGACGCGATCAACCTCGTCTTCACCGAGGACGGCTTCGCCGCCGGCGACCTGTTCCTGCGCGAGCTCGCGAGCGGCGGCACGAGGCTCGCCGGCGCCGTCACCTGGGAGCCGAAGCTCTCCGAGGTGGTGGCGCAGTCGGGTGGCAAGGCGCACACGCTCACCACCAACCGGAACCTGCTCATCATCGCCGACATCCTGGTCGTGAACCGCGGCTTCGCCGAGCAGCACCCCGACATGGTGCAGGCCATCGTCAAGAGCCTCCTCGAAGGCAACCAGCTGGTGCGCGACACCCCGGACTCCCAGCTCGACGTGGTCGGTCGCGCGTTCGGCTGGAGCCGCGACAAGACCAGGCAGGAGCTCGCCAAGGTCCACCTCGCGAACCTGCCCGAGAACCTCGCGTTCTTCTCCGGCGAGATCGACGCCGCCGGCAGCTTCAACGGCATCTACCAGTCCGCGGTTCTCGCCTACGGCAACGTGATCCGCGACCCGATCGACGGCGAGCGCTTCGTCGACGTGACGGCCCTGCAGGCGCTGGAAGCGTCGGGCGCGTTTCGCGACCAGAAGATCGCGATCGCGCCGATCCGCTCGAAGTCCTCGGGCGCGATCGAGAACGACCCGCTGCTGACGAAGGACATCCGCTTCTACTTCGAGCCCAACTCGGCGAAGCTCGACGTGAAGAACCAGCAGAACCTGCAGGACCTGGCGTCGATCGCGAAGCTGCTGCAGGTGAGCCCGGGATCGACGATCCTGCTGCGCGGCCACGTCGACAACTCGCTGGTCGAGGAGTTCCGCCGCCAGGGCGGCGAGCCGTTCGTGCGTCAGATGGCGCTGAAGGCGATGGAGCTCAGCAAGAACCGCGCGAACGAGGTCAAGCGTCTGGTGATCGAGCGCCACGGCGTCGATCCCGGACGGCTCGAGATCGTCGGGCGCGGCTGGGAGGAGTCAGCGGGTACGGACGCGGAGCTGAACCGTCGCGTCGAGGTGCAGTGGTTCACGCTCGAGTGACCTCGGCGCGGATCGGCTGCGGCTGGCGCGCGGCGGCCGGCACCGCGCGCCGTCGTCACGCGCGCGCGGGCGGCAGCCAGGCGTAGGCGTCGGCGAGCGCCCGCTTGCCGCCCGCGCGCAGCGGCTCGCCGTGCGCGACCACCAGCGCGTCGAAGTCGAGCGTCAGGAGGTCGTCGAGGCTGCGCCGCGCCGCCGCGCGGTCGGGGAAGCCGGCCCAGCGGATCGCACGGCTGAGCGCGACGCGATCGTAGAAGCCCATCGCCCGGGTGTAGAGCCGCGACCACGGCTGCACGGGCCGGCCGACGTTCTGCACCAGGTCGGCGACGATCGCGGTGCGCGACGGCACGTGGACGAGCACGCTCTCCTCGAGCCGGAAGCCCGCGATCCGCCGCTCCTCGATCGTGCCGACGAACGCGGGCTCGGGGGCCGCGCCGTGGACGCGGTCGATGCGCAGGTCGGGACGCTTCTTCGCGAGCCCCGCGGGCGCGTGCACGCGGGCTGCGGGAAACGCTGCCGCCCACTCTCCGATCCACAGGTGGTGGAAGGTGTTCGGCGCGTAGAGGTGCGCGACGGGACCGAGCTCCTCGACGGCAACCCGACGCTCCACGGTGAGCGCGATCGGGGCGTGCACGAGCAGGCTCCCGCCGGCGAGGCGCAGCACCGTCATCGTCGTCGTGAGCGGCATGCCGAGGATGCGGACGGGGCCGGTATCGAGCCAGACGTCGGCTGCGAAAGGGGTCAGGGACATGGGTGTCTCGATCTCCTCGCCGTCACCGCGCGCCGGGCCCGGGTCTGGCGACGAACGCCCGCTTGCCGTGCGGATCGAAGCCCGCGCCCGCGTAGAAGCGGAGCGTCGCCTCGTCCTTGCGGCCGGTGAGCAGCATGACCTTGTAGCAGCCGCGCGACCAGGCGTGCTCCAGCGCGTGCGCGAGGAGCGCGCGACCGTGCCCGCGGCGGCGGTGCGCCGCGTGCGTGACGACGTTCTCGATCACGCCGTACGGTCTGCAGCCGCGCGTCAAGCTCGGTACGACGGTCAGGGTGCAGCTCGCGACCAGCACGCGGTCGACGAAGCCGCCGAAGCACGCAAGCCGCGGGCTCGCATGGATCTCGCGCCAGACGGCCTCGACGACGTCGCGCGAGGGCAGCGGGTCGTCGTCGTCGTGCAGGTGGTGGTAGAGCTCCAGGAGCGCGTCGAGCTCGGTCGGGGCGATGTCACGGATCTCCATCGTTCGCACCTCGCGCAGGTCGGTCGCCGAGCTACCCTGCTCAGAGGCGATCGCCTGGCGGTGCGCCCGGAGCCGCGTCATCGACCCGAGAGCCGCCACGCGCGCCCTCGACGGCTTCCACGAACGGCTTCACGTAGTCCCGCTCCCACTCCGGTGCGAGCGTTCCGACGAGGCGGATCTCTCGCAGGGCATCGTCCCATTCCTCACGAAGACGATGCACGCGCGCCCGGTACCAGTGCGCGTACACGTCGTTCGGGTGCTCGGCGATCCGGCGGTCCAGCAGCTTGACCAGCTCGTCGAGCCCGCCGCGGTCGAGGAGATCCTGCGCCTCGTTCCGGAAGAGATCGCCGAGCTCCTTCTCCGCGAGGCGCCGGGCGAGCGCCAAGACACGAATCGACGTGAGGGCGGCCGTGACCGTGACGACGACCAGGATCGCGTAGACGGCGAGCTTGATCCGACCGAGCTCGGCGAGGACCTCGGCGGAGCCCTCCATCACGAGTGTTGCCGGTGCGCGTCGCGAGAACGGTATCGTGTTCGGAACCGAGAGCTCATGCGCGGCCAGCCGAGCGCAATCATGCCGCCAGCCCGAGCCACAACGCGAGCCCTCGATTCACACCCAACATCAGACCGTCGTCGAACCGTCCGACACCACGATCGATCCGGTCCCGTCGCACCGCGGTCAGCTTGTCGATCATCAACTGCGAGAGCGAGCGGAGTCCGTTCGTGGAGGAGGGCTCTCCGGTCAGACGAAACAAGGGGGCATCCACCAGCGTGGTGGTCACCGGCACGACGCTGATGCTCGCGTGGCTCGGGTTGAACAGATCGGACTGAACGACCAGCGCCGGCCGCGGTTTGCCGTAGTCGCCCTGTAGAGCGACGACGTCCACGTCCCCGCGCGTCAAGCGGTCCATCCGTCCGTATCGCGAGCTTCATCGAGCCAATCGAGGACTTCACGCTCGCCGCGGCGCGATCGCGCCGCTCGCTCGCTCTGCCGGCGGCACTCATCCGCGAATCCCGGGACCCGGGTGTCGGGAACCCAGAACTGAACGAGCCGGAGCCCCGATTGCCTCATGCGCTCGCGGTACTGCCGAACATGCCTAGCGGGTGACCGCTCGCCCATGACATGGAAACTCTCATGCAGCGATGGACTGCACAAGGAAGCGTCGCGGCGGATCCGGACTGCCGTGTCTCTTAGCGCGCGGGGATGACGAAGGAGGTCACCGCCGGAACCGGCTCAGCCACGACAGCAGGTGCTCGTTCACCACCTCCGGCGCTTCCTGCTGCACCCAGTGGCCGACCTTCGGGACGTGGTGCAGCTCGAGGTCCGAGCACAGCGCGCGCATCGGCTCGGCGAACTCCGGACGCAGCCCCGGATCCCGCTCCGCCGTCAGCATCAGGCACGGCAGGTCGAGCGGACGCGTGCCGACGTCGGGATGCTCGGCCGCGTTGCGGTCGATGTTGCGATACCAGCCGATCCCGCCGCGGAAGCCGGTGCGCTCGTACGTCCGGCAGTAATCGTCGAGTATGGTCGAAGGACCGAGCGGCTCGCCGAGCGGCGGCCACTTCTCCGGGTCGAGGAACGGATTCATGTCGAGCCGGCCGTCGGCGAAGGCGACGCGCACGAGATCCTCGAGCGGCGCGCCGGTGCGCAGGATGCGCGTCAGGATCGGGCGCACCTTCGGGTCCATCTCCGCCTCGGCGACGCCCGGCTGCTGGAACCACGCGACGTACTGCCGCTCGACCTCGCCGCCCACGATCTCGAGGTGCCTCGCGACGCTCGGGAACGGCATGTACGGCGTGCAGATCCCGGCGACGCCGAGCACGCGCTCGGGATGCAGCACCGGCATCGCCCAGGCGACGAAGCCGCCCCAGTCGTGACCGACGAAGACGGCGCGCTCGACGTCGAGCGCGTCGAGCAGGCCGACGAGATCGCCGGTGAGCTCGGTGAGCCCGTAGGCCTCGATCGCCTCCGGTGCGCTGCTGCCGCCGTAGCCGCGCTGGTCGGGCGCGATGGCGCGGAAACCCGCGCGCGCGACCGGCTCGAGCTGGTGGCGCCAGCCGAGCGCGAGGTCGGGGAAGCCATGGCAGAAGACGACCGCGGGGCCGTCGCCGAGGACGTGCGTCGAGAGCGTGATCGACGATCCGGCGGGCGCGCCGGCGTGGCGTCGTGCGGGGAGCCGGATCGCCGAGGCCGGGGGCAGCGTCATCGTGGCACCGCGTCGTCTCGACGGACCTGGGGGTCGTTCAAGCCCAGGCCTGCGAGGATCCTGGGGATGCACCTCTCGATGCGCGCGGCTCGCGTCGCCGATTGCTTCGCGCCCGCGACCGCCTTCTCGATCTGCGCCTCGCTCGTGAACGCGAGCTCGCCGAATCGTGCCCCGTGCGCCGCGGGCTTCCGCACCACGAGCGCGAGCGGCACCTGGTAGGTCACGAAGCGCTGGAAGAGCTCGCCGGCGAGTCCCGACCGCAGGTCGAAGAAGGACGGCGGAAGGTCCTCCTCGCCGAGGACCAGGCCGCCTTCCTCCATGCCCCTGGTGAGAGCGCCGGAGATGTCCGCCGACGACTGGATGCGCATGCCGTTCACTCGCTTCTCGGGCTCGGCGCCCGGGTCGTGCCACCGTGGTCGCTATCGCGACCCGCCGCACGCGGCAAGTTCTGTTTTGACGTCCGTTTCGACCGTCGTGAAACGCGTCGCGTCGTACCCGCACGCCGCACACCGGACGCGCCTCCTTGTGACGCGCACCGCCCTCGGGCATGTTGCCCGCACGTCGACGAGGCCCCCGCCTCGCGATCGGCAACGACACGAGGCGATGACCATGACCCTGCGACCCGATCCCTCGCGCCCGCGGCGCGTCCTCCGCACGCGCGCCACGCTGCGAGTCGCGCTCGTCGTGCTGGTCGCCGGCGGATTCTCGCCCGGCGCCGTCGCGCACGCCGAGAACGAAGCGGCGCCCGTACCCGACGCCGCGAGCGCGCCACCCGACGCACCCGCAGCAGCGGCAGCGGCACCCGCCGCGGCGGCCGCTCCGTCCGGCGCCGCCGCCGTCGCGGTCACCGACCAGGACCCGGGCCCGTTCCCCTTCCTCCCCGGTCTCGACGGCTTCGACGCCGTCACGGGCGACGCCTCCGCTTGGGCCAGGACCAGCGACTTCGCGAAGTACGTCTTCCAGACCGGCGACGGCACCTACGCCGAGGTCGGCGGCAAGCTCGCGATCCTGCACTTCACCGCGACCAGCGCGGGGACGAAGTCGCTCGACGAGATCGTCGAGTCCTACCGCGTGCTCGTCGAGGAGAAGGGCGGCGCCACGCTCTACACCGGCATGTTCAGCGGCGGACTGGTCGACGCGAAGCCGCGCAGCGAGCAGCAGAGCCGCGAGGGGGCGACCTGCCTCGTGCGCACGCCCGAGCGCGAGCTGTGGGCGCAGGTGTCGGTGCGCGACGAGGGCAACGAGTACGTGCTCGTGCTGCTCGAGAAGGGAGCACTGCAGGTCAAGACGAAGCCGCTCTCCGCCTCCGAGCTCGAGAAGGCGCTCGACGCGACCGGCAAGGCGACCATCTACGTCAACTTCGAGTTCGACCGCGCCGACCTGCGGCCCGACGCGAAGCCGGTGCTCGACGAGGTGTACGCGCTCCTTGCGGCCGACCCCGGCCTGAAGCTCTCCATCGAGGGACACACCGACGGGCTCGGCTCCGCCGCCTACAACCAGGCGCTCTCCGAGCGGCGCGCGGCGGCGGTGCGCGACGCGCTGCTGCAGCGCGGGCTCGGCAAGGACGGCGCGACGCGCCTCACCTCCGCCGGCCGCGGCGCGTCGCAGCCGATCGCCGACGACGCGACCGAGGAGGGGCGCGCGAAGAACCGCCGCGTCGAGCTGGTCCGCCAGCAGTGAGCGGGCGGCGGCCCACGGCCGCTCCCGTCCGGTCGCGAGAGCGACCCTCGCGGCTGCGGCGCTAGCCGACCGTGCGCCGCACGACGCCGGTGCGGCGGCGCGTCGCGCTCGTGTGCGGCGCGCCGGCCGGATCCACCGGCTCCTCGAGCGACAGCGACGAGCGCTCCGCGCTCCGCCGCGGTGCCGCTTCGCGCACGATCCCCGCCGCGATCTCGTCGTCCTCGGCGCTCGCGTCCCAGCCGTCGTCGCCGTCCTCGCCGACGTCGCCGAAGCTCAGGTCGGGATCGGTCAGCAGGCTGACGTCCACCGCGCGACGCGCGCGGCGCTGCGTCGGAGCTGGAGCCGGCAGCGCGACCGCGGAGCGCGACGCTGCCGGGCCGCTCAGCTCCGCCGTCTCCGGCGCAGGTGCGCGCGAAGCGGGAGAGCCGCCGGTGCGCTCCGCGATGCCGTGCGCGATGCGCAGCACGGCCGACGTGCGCCAGTGCTCGGTGCGCAGCTCGTAGAGCGACTCCTCGACCGCCTGCATGAGGCGCTCGCCGTTCGGCAGCAGGCGCGGGTCGGTCGCGGCGCAGATCGAGACGCGTCCCGCGTAGCTCGCCACCGCGAACGCGAGACCGACGCCCTGGAACAGGTTCATGATCGGGTGGATCTCGGCGATGCGCCGGCCGAGCAGACGGAGCGGCTCGCGCGGGCCGCGTACGTTGGTGCACGCGGCGCTCACCAGCGGGACGTCGGGCAGCAAGCGGAGCGCCGCCGCCTCGACCGCCGACGGCAGCAGCCCGAGCGCGCCGAGCGCGATCGCGGTCGCGCGGCCCATCTCGCGTCCCTTGATCTCGCGCATCTCCTCGCGCACGCGGCGCAGCCGCTCGAGCGGATCCTCCTCGTCCACCGGAAGCCACGGGAAGACCGCGGTGATCAGGTTGCCGAGGTCCGCGGTGTCGGCGCCCGGCCGGCGAACGCTCATCGGCACCAGCAGACGCACCTTCGCGTCGTCGGGGCAGACGCCCTCCTCGTCGAGGAACGCGCGCAGCCCGCCGGCGATCAGGGTGAGGATCGCGTCGTTCACCGTGCAGTCGCCCGCGGCGCGCAGCGACTCGATCTCGTCGAGCGGGAACGAGCGCCAGATCATGCGGCGGCCGTGGCCGAGCGCGCCGTGGAACGGCAGCGTGGTGATGGGCTCCTGAACGAAGCTCGCGAGCGCGTCGATCGCGCTGCCGACGTCGCGGGCCGCGGTCGCGAGGCTCGCGGGCTCGCTCGCCACCGCGACCAGGCGCTCGAGGAGGCCGCCGATCGCGCCGGGAAGCGCGCGCCGCGCCGCCGCCGCGGCACCGCCGAACGTCCTCGCCGCACCCGCGCCCGCGCCGCGCGCGTGTCCGTTCGCGTACGCCGCGCCGCCGGGCGAGCCCGCACCGGTGGCGCTCGCATCGTCACCCGGTGCCGAGGCCGACGGGTCGGCGATGCGCTCGAGCACGCCGAGCGCGCTGATGCCGTCGCTCATGCAGTGGTGCACCTTGCAGAGCAGCGCGCTGCGCCGGTTCGGCAGGCCGTCGACGACGTGGATCTCCCACAGCGGGCGATCGGGCGGCAGCGGGGTCGCGAACAGCGTCTCGACGACGTGCCGCAGCGTCTCCTCGTCGGCCGGCGGCGGCAGCGCGACGTGGCGCACGTGGTTCGCGACGTCGAACTGCGGGTCGTCCTCCCAGCGGACGCCGAAGAGATTGAGCGTCGAGTGCGCCGGACGCTGGCGAAAGCGCGGCAGCTCGGCGAGACGCTCGCGCAGGACGGCGATCAGCTCGTCGCGCTCGAAGCGGCCGTCCACCTCGGCGATGCAGCCGATCTGCATCGGCTGGTTCGGACGCTCCATGTAGAGGAACGCCTCGTCCAGATCCGACAACCGATCCTCGCCCGACGACCGCTGTCCACGCTTCGTCGGCTGCTCCGCCGCACGCATCCCCGTCCTCCCCTCGCGTGGCACCGATCCTTCCCCCCGGACCGGCCTCGCGCAGGGACCACTAACGCAGTGCGAGGAAAATTGGAACGACCTTACGCCGAAAGCGATGCGATCGGATCACCACGCCTCGACATCGTGGCACGATGCCACGCTACGCCGCGACACCGCTCTCCGATCGCACGAGCGCACGCGACGGCGCCGGCAGCACGAGCAGCGCGACGAACGCCAGCCCGAGCGCCGCGACGCCGCACGCGAGGTACGTCGCCTGCGCGCCGGCGTGGTCGAAGAGCCAGCCGCACAGCAGGTTCGACAGGATGCCGCCGAGGCCGATGCCGATCGCCGACAGGAGCGCCTGTCCCGTCGAGCGCAGCCCCTCGGGCACGACGTCGTCGACGTACATCGGCACGCCGAGCCCGAGCCCGACCACCGCCACGCCGTGCAGCAGACCGAGCAGCGTCGCGATCTGGAGATCGTCGACGAACGCGCTGCCCGCCCAGCGGAGCCCCGACGCGAGCACGCCGATCGCGACCAGTCCGCGCGCGCCGAGCCGCACGCGCAAGGTGCCCGACCACGCGACCAGCGGCACCTCGAGCAGCAGCATCCACACCCACATCCTGCTCACGTCGTCGACGCCGCCGCCGAGCGAGCGCACGAACAGCGGGAAGAGCTGGATCGGCCCGTTCAGGAAGAGGTACGCGACGAAGGTGAAGCCGAGCACGCGCAGCAGCGGCGGGTGGCGCAGCAGGAAGCGCAGGCCGCCGCGTCCGGCGCGCACGGCGACGGCGCCCTCGTGCGGCAGGCTCCACGCGATCGCCCCGGCGACCAGCGACAGCACCGCGATCGCCGGGAACATCAGGCCGAGACCCGGAGGCAGGCGGCTCGCCGCCGTCGCGCTCGCGTCGCCGGCGAGCGCGTGCAGCACGAAGGGGAACGCCACGACGAGCACCAGGTAGCCGACCGTGCCGACCGCGCGCGCGATGCCGAACGCGTGCCGGCCGTCCCGGTGCAGCACGGCGAGGCTGACCGCGAGCGCGAGCGGCATCACCGCCGACGAGAAGAGCGCGACCAGCGCGGTCGCCGCGAGGATCTGCACGAGGCCCGACGCCTCGCCGAGCAGGAGCTGCCCCGCCGCCGCACCGGCGCTCACCAGCGCCAGCACGCCGCTGCGCTTCCCCGAGCGATCGGCCGCCTGTCCCCAGAACGGCTGCGCGAGGAGCCCCACCAGGGGCAGCATCGACACCACCGCGCCGACCTCGATCGCCGACAGCCCGGCGTCCGTGCCGAGGTACAGGCCGTAGAACGGGAAGAACATTCCGAGCCCGCCCATGTAGAAGAACCAGAACGCGCACAGGCGCAGGAAGGGCGACATCGTGGCTCGCGTGCGGACGCTCCGCGCGGCGCGCGCGGCCGTCAGCTCCCGACGACGATCTTGCGCACGCCGTGCGACGCGAGGAACGCCTGCAGGCGCTCGCCCTGGTCGCCCTGGACGAGCACGTCGCCGCGCTCGAGCGCGGCGCCGCAGCCGAGCGCGCGCTTGACGTCGCGCACCGCGCTCTCGAGCTCGCGGGTGGTGCCGACCAGGCCCTCGATGCGGGTCATCGTCTTGCCGCCGTGGCCCTTGCGCTCGCGGCGCACGACGACGCGCGCGCCGCGCGTGTAGACCGTGGACTTCGCGGCCGGCACGGAAGGCGCGGCCGGAGCAGGCTGCGCGTCCGGTGCGAACGGCGCAGGGGGCGCGGCGGCGGCGTCCGCTGCCGGCAGGCGCTCGCGCAGCGCCGCCAGTCCCGGCAGCCCCTGGCGGAGCTCCGGCTGCGCGCCGTCGGTCGGGATGCGCCGCTTGTTCACGTCGCACGGGAGTAGCGCGTCGCGCAGGCGTACGACAGCCCCCGTGACGCCACGGTCGTGTCCCGATCCGGACGCTGCCCGCTCTAGCCCGGACGCACCACCGACACGCGCCGCCGGCTTTCCCGCCCGGTGCCCGTTCCGCTACGTTGCCGCGGATGGAGAACGTCCGACGCGAGATCCCCGGTGGTGTGATGGAAGGTGTCTGCGACCCGCGCTTCGCCGCGGTCGCCGACGAGCTCGAGCGCAACTTCAACGAGCGCGGCGAGATCGGCGCCTCGGTGTGCGTGCAGCACGAGGGACGCACGGTGGTCGACCTCTGGGGCGGCGTCGCGAACCCGGCCGGAAACGTCCCCTGGACGCGCGACACGGTGTCGATCGTCTTCTCCTGCACCAAGGGCGCCGTCGCGATCTGCGCGCACGTGCTCGCGTCGCGCGGGCAGCTCGACGTCGACGCTCCGGTCGCCGAGTACTGGCCCGAGTTCGCGAGCAACGGCAAGGAGAGCGCGACCGTCCGCATGATGCTCGACCACTCGGTGGGCGTGCCGGTGTGCCGCGAGATGGTGAAGCCGGGCGGCTGCTACGACTTCGACTACATGACCGGCCTGCTCGCCGCGCAGGAGCCGTTCTGGAAGCCGGGCACGCGCAACGGCTACCACATGATCAACTTCGGCTGGACGGTCGGCGAGATCGTGCGCCGCGTCTCGGGCCGCTCGCTGGGCACCTTCTTCCGCGAGGAGATCGCCGAGCCGCTCGGCATCGACTTCTGGATCGGCCTGCCGGAGGAGGTCGAGCCGCGCGTCGCGCCGATGGTCCCGTTCATGCCCTCGCCGGCCGATCCGGTCGGGGAGTTCGTCGTGGCGCTGATGTCGAATCCGCAGTCGATCCAGGCGCTGTCGCTGCTCAACACCGGCGGCTTCGACCCGAACAGCCGCGCCGCGCACGCGGCCGAGGTGGGCGGCGGCGGCGGCATCTCCAACGCGCGCGGCCTCGCGGGGATGTACGCACCGCTCGCGAACGGCGGCCGCCTCGACGGCGTGAGCCTGGTCGACGCGAAGCAGCTCGCGCGCATGGGCGAGGTGTCGATGTCGACGCACGAGGACGCGACCTTGCTGCTCCCGACCCGCTTCGCGCTCGGCTTCATGAAGTCGATGGACAACCGGCGTCGCGCGAAGGGCGACCGCGACAGCGTCCTGCTCTCCTCGGCGGCCTTCGGCCACGTCGGCGCGGGCGGCAGCATCGGCTTCGCCGACCCGCAGGAGGGGCTGTCGTTCGGCTACTCGATGAACCGCATGGGCAACGGCCTCATGCTGAACGAGCGCGGCCAGTCGCTGGTCGACGCCACGTACCGCGCGCTCGGCTTCGCCGGCAACGAGGGCGGCGTCTGGGCGCGCGCTTGACGGCGACGGGCGCGCGCCCGGGTCGCCGCGCGTGAAGGCGGTCGTCACCGGCGCGTCGGGGCTGGTCGGCGGCAACCTCGCGCTCGAGCTGCTGCGCCAGGGGCACGCGGTGCGCGCGATCCGGCGCAGCGTCGCGAGCACGGCGCACCTCGAGGGCGAGCCGATCGAGTGGGCGGCGGCCGACCTCGACGACGTCGCGGCGCTCACCGCCGCGTTCGACGGGGCCGACGTCGTGTTCCACTGCGCGGCGCTGGTCAGCATCCTGCGCCGCGTCACGCCCGAGCTGACGCGCGCCAACGTCGACGGCACGCGCAACGTGATCGCGGCGATGCGCGCGGCACGCGTGCCGCGCCTCGTCCACTGCTCCACCGTCGGCGCGGTCGGGCTCACCGAGACGGGCGTCCCGTGCGACGAGACGGCGCGCTGGAACTTCGCCGAGCACGGCCTCGACGACGGCTACGTCACGACCAAGCAGCGGGCCGAGGAGGTGGTGCGCGACGCCGTGCGCGCCGGCCTCGACGCGGTGATCGTGAACCCGACCTACATGCTCGGTCCGTACGACGCGAAGCCGAGCTCGGGGAAGATGATCCTCGGCGTCGTCCTGCGCCAGGCGCCGGGCTTCTCGAGCGGACGCAACAACTTCGTCGACGTGCGCGACGTCGCGCGCGGCATGGTGCTGGCGTGGCAGAAGGGCCGCACCGGCGAGCGCTACATCCTCGGCGGCGACAACCTCTCCTACGAGGAGGCGTTCGCGCGCATCGCGCAGGTCGCCGGCGTGCCGCCTCTCACGTGGCGCGTGCCGCGCGCCGCGGCCCTGGTCGCCGGACTCGCCGGCGACCTGCAGCACCGGCTCACCGGCAAGGAGCCGCTGATCACGACGAACTCGGTGCGCTGGGGCTACTGCACGACGTTTCAGTTCTCCTCGGCGAAGGCTGCGCGCGAGCTCGGGTACGCGCACGGGCCGCTCGACCCGGCGATCGCCGACGCGATCGCCTGGTTCCGCGCGCGCGGCACGCTGCCGGCGCGCTGACGCCATGCGCACGGGTCCGGCCCGCCTGCTGCTGATCGCCGCCCTGCCGGTCCTCGCCTGGCTGTCGGGCTGCAGCCGGCGCGAGCCGCCGAACGTCGTCCTGGTGCTCGCCGACACCCTGCGCGCGGACCGGATGAGCCTCTACGGGTACGAGCGCGCGACGACGCCGCATCTCGAGGAGCTCGCGAAGTCGGCCGTGGTCTTCGAGGGCGCGCGCAGCCAGGCCTCGTGCACGTTTCCGTCGGTGAACTCGATCCTGACCTCGCGCTCGCCGGCGCGCTTCTTCGACCAGCCGTACGGCGACTGGTCGATCCCGGACGAGCTGCCGACGCTGGCGAGCATCCTGAAGACCAGCGGCTACGCGACGTTCGCGGTGTCCGCGAGCCAGGTGGTGCGCGCGACGCCGTCGAAGGTCAACACGGTCGGCGGCTACGACGCCGGGTTCGACGTCTTCGACGAGAGCTGCACGGACCGCCCGGGCGCGTGCATCAACGACCGCACCGCACGGCTCATCGAGGAATCGCGGCAGCCGTACTTCGCCTACCTGCACTACATGGACCCGCACCATCCGTACCGCGCGCCGGTGCCGTACCGTCATCACTTCGCGAAGCCGCTGCCCGCCGCCGATCGCAGGCTCGGCGCGGGCGATCCCGGGCGCATCCTGGAGTGGATGTACAAGCGCCAGCAGCCGCGCGACTGGTCGCGCGAGGTCGCCTACCTGAGCGACTCGTACGACGACGAGATCCGCTACCTCGACGCGCAGCTCGCACGTCTCCTGGAGACCGTCCGGGCGAGCGGCGACGGGCGCGACACGATCGTCGTGCTCGCGTCCGATCACGGCGAGGACTTCCTCGAGCACGGCGACCTGATGCACTGCCGGACGCTCTACGACACCTCGATCCACGTCCCGCTCGTGCTCTGGCTGCCCGGCGTCGCGGGACGGCGCATCGCGGGCCCCGTCCAGAACCTCGGCATCACGCCGACGATCCTCGAGTACGCGGGGATCGACGCGTCCCCGCACGGTCTCGAGGGCACGGGCCTGCGCCGCGTGATCGAAGGTGGCGACGCCGGCGAGGAGCCCGTGTACGCGGTCCAATCGTCGCTGCGCGCCGTGCTGCTCGGCGAGCGGAAGCTGATCTACGACCTCGACTCCGAGAGCGCGCGCCTGTTCGACCTCGCCGCCGACCCGACCGAGCACCGCGACCTCGCCGTCGAGAACGCGAGCGCGGCGCACGATCTCCAGCAGCGGCTTCTCGAGCGCGTGGCCGCGACCGAGGGAGACGCCGGGCGCGCGCGGCAGAGCTCCCGCCGCGTCCAGGAGCGCCTGCGCCAGCTCGGCTACCTCGAGTAGCGGCGAAAACGCCGCTACGAGCCGCTCGCTCCGGACGTGCCCCCCGCCTGCGTCGCGCCGCGCGCTTCGGGAGCGATGTCGGTGCGCTTGAAGAGCTGGCGCACGACGCAGCCGCGGCGCAGCCAGCTCGCGAGCGGCTGGTAGACGACGAACAGCGGCAGCAGGAGGACGAAGAGCGGCACGCTGAGCAGCGCCCACAGCCGCTCCGCGCCGCTCTCGGTGCGGCCGCGCAGCAGCCGGTAGAGGGCGTCGCGCTGGAACGGCAGCAGCAGGTTCACCAGCGACTGCGCGAAGATGAAGAACGAGTACTCGAGCGAGAAGTGCTCCTCGCGCAGCAGGCGGTAGTTCGCGAGCCCGAGGCGGTCGGCGAGCACGGTCGGGTTCACCTGCAGGCGATGGTACGGCGGGTCGTAGCCGAACCACCGCCAGCCGAGGCACGCCTTCAGGAGCGAGCGGCCGTTCGGGTACTCGAGCAGGAGATAGCCGCCCGGCAGGACGACGTGGTCGAGGCTCTCGATCGTCCGGCTGAGGTCCGGCGTGTGCTCGACGACGTGGAACAACGAGACGACGCCGTACGCCGCGTCGCCGGGCACGCTGGCGACGTCGGTGGCGTCGGCGACGACGACGTCCACGCCCGCGGCGCGCGCCGCCGCCGCGTCCTCCTCGCTCGCCGCGGTGCCACGCGCCCGCCAGCCCGCCGCCGCGGCGGCGCGCACCAGCTCGCCGCTCTCGCAGCCGACCTCGAGCAGGCTCCGCTCGGGAGGCGCGAGCCGCAGGACGCGCGCCGCGCGTCGCGTCCGGAGCCACGCCTGCACGCGTCCCATCGCCGGCACGAGACGCTTCTCCTCGCCGCGCACCGTCGCCAGCTCGGGCAGGATCTTCTCCGAGCCGCACTCGCCGCACTTCTGCAGCGACCAGCGGTCGAAGAAGCGGTGGAACGAGAACACGCCGTGCCGGCACACCTCGCAGCGGTCGTCGCCGGTGCGCTTCTGCGCCAGCACGAACAGCTCGAAGCCCCAGAACAGGGACTCGAAGTACAGGTCGAGGCGGCGCACGAGGCTCCACGGAACGAGGTTCGTCGCGACCACCGCCGGCAGCGCGCCGGTCGGGTTCCACGGCGTGTGGCGCGGCGACTGGTAGGAGCGCTCGAGGTCGCTCGCCGCCGCCGGCGCCTCGGCGCGCTCGAGCCCGAGCGAGCCTCCGCCGATCCGGCGCAGCAGCAGGTACGCGCGGCGGATCGCCCACATCGTCGGGAACGTCGGGTCGAGCACGCGGACGACGCTCCAGCCGTTCTGCTCGAGCAGCGTGATCGCGCCGCGCCGGCTGAGGCGCCGCAGGTGGCCGTAGAACTCGTCGTCGACGCCCCACTCGTGCGCGTTGTACGGCACGGTCATCAGAAGCCAGCCGTCGTCGCGCACCTGTGCGCGCAGCTCCTGCAGCACCGACGTCGCATCCGGCACGTGCTCGAGGACGTCGAACAGGATGCCGGCGTCGATCGGTCCCTCGACCTCGCGCAGGTCGCGCGTGCCGATCAGCTCGCCGCGCGCGCCGGCCACGTCGCGACGGCCGAGCTCGTCGTCGGGCAGCGCGGGATCGTAGGCGTAGACGACCGGCATGCCGCAGTCGCCGACGAGAAAGCGCGCCACGTCGCCCGGTCCGGCGCCGAAGTCGAGGATGCGGCCGCGGATGCCGAACAGCTCGAGGTTCGCGCGCAGGACGTACAGCAGCCGGTCGCGCATCGGGGCGAAGTTCGCCATCAGGATCGCTCCGCCGGCGCCAGATCGGCGCGCAGGTACACGGTGAAGCCGATCTCGCCCTGCGCGTAGTCGCCGACGAACGCGGGGTCGAGCCAGGTGTAGAGGTCCGATTGCAGGTAGCGCGAGCGCCAGGTGCGCACCGGGCGATACTCGGTCTCGCCGCGCTCGAGCTGCGCGAGGGCGCGCGCGTCGGGCCCGTCGGGCGCGTCGCGCTTCCAGCGCACGGCGGTCAGCTCGGGCACGACGAACGCCTCGGGCCGCTCGTCGAACCAGCGACCCGCCGGTGCCGCGAGCGGCGTGAGCCCCGCCCACACGATCGGCTGGCGGAGCCCGTAGTACGGGTCGAGGCCCTGCGGATACGCGACGCGCGGTCGCGGCGCGCCCGGCGTCCACGCCGGCAGCGTGCTCTTCACGAAGTTCGCGACCTCCATCTGCTGTGCATACGAGTAGCGCGCCACCTGCGACAGCGTGAGCGCTCCACCGTACAGCCACACCGCGGCGAAGATCGCGAGCGCCACGCGACGCGCGCGCATCTCGTCCAGCAGCCGCGCGGTGAGCACGATCAGGATCGGCACCATCGGCAGGTAGTAGCGCGACGCCTCGACGACGAACGACATCCCGACCGAGAGGAAGGTCGCGCCGAGCGTCACCAGCAGCACGCGGTCCGACGCGTCGAGCCGGACGAGCGCGCGGCCGACGCCGGCGAGCGTCGCGAGGTAGAGCGGCCAGCCGAGCGCGAACGGCAGGCCCGCGACCAGCTGGTACAGGTACGGCCGGCCGTACCAGCCGAGCGTGGGCACGAGGTGCACGTTCCAGAACGCGAGGTAGCTCGCCGAGCTGATGTGGCTCAGCCCCTCCATCGCGTGGAACATGAGCTCGCTCTGCAGCACGCACGGCGGACACGCGAGCGCGACGAAGACGAGGAAGCCCGCGACCGTCGCCGGCAGCAGGCGCAGCAGCGGCACGATCGAGCGCTCGCGCGTACACACCTCGAGGATCGCCCAGCCGCACGCGCCGAAGGTGACGAGCCCCGTGTACTTCGCGCTGAACGCGAGGCCCGCGGCGGCGCCGGCGGCGAGCGCGATCGCGACCGTGCCCCGCGTCGCCAGCGTGCAGGCGAGCAGCAACGCGAGGGTCGTGCACGCACCGAGCAGCGGGTCGACCGAGACGTAGTGCGCCTGCATCGACTCGACCGGCACCACCGCCATCAGCGCCGCGGCGACGAGGCCCGCCCGCGGCGACGCGAGGCGCCAGGCGAGCACGCCGACCAGCGCCACGTTCGCGAGGCTCGCCGCGGCCGCGACGAGCCTCGCGACGTAGAGCGCTGCGAACACGTCCTCGCCGGGCGTCGGGACGAGACCCGCAGCGTGCGCGACCGCCACCGCGGCGCCCGAGAGCAGGCCGTAGAACGCGGGGTAGAGCAGCGCCGCCGGGCCGTCGCCGCGCAGGAACGACTCCGGGCGCGGCGGCAGGAACGCGCTCAGGTACGACGGCCACATCTGCAGCTCGTCGGTGAACGCCATGCCGTGGCGCAGCCCCCAGCGCAGCTTCCAGATCCGGAGGACCACCGCGACCAGCGCGATCGCGACGGCGGCGAGCGCGACCAGCGCCGGCCGCATGCGGCGCTCGGTCATGGCGTCGCGCAGGTTCCCAGCACGACCGCGCCGCGCGGCTCGCGCAGCGCCGGGAAGCGGCGCACGAACGCGGGCGCACGTGCGACGACGTTGATCGTCGCGCCGCGCCGCGCGACGATCCCGAGCGCGCTCGCCAGCACCGCGAGCGGCATCAGCAGCACCGCGAGCGCGACGCCCGCCACGAGCTCCGCGCCGCGTCGCGGCACCGGCTTGCCGGTGAGCCAGTTGAAGAACAGGTTCGGCGTCGGCAGCAGCGCGTTGAGCGTGCTCTGCAGCCAGCCGAAGAGGTCGTACTCGATCTCGTGGTGGTCCATGCCGACCACGACCAGGCCGCGGCGCTCGATCAGCTCGGTGAGCGCGCGCTGGCTGAAGTGGTACACGTGCCGCGGCACGTCGAGGTGGAACCAGCTCGCGCCGTAGGTACGGGCCTGCAGGCCGCCGAAGTCCGGCACGACGAGGATCAGCGTGCCGCCGTCGGCGAGCAGCTCGAGCAGGCGGTCGAGCTCGCGCGCCGGCTCGGTCATGTGCTCGAAGCTGTGCCAGAGCGTGATCACGTCGAAGGCGCCGAGGCCGCGCAGCTCGTCCACCGAGCCGCGAATGTCGAGCCCGCGCGCCGCGGAGTCCGCGACGCGCTCGCCGCGCTCGATGCCGCACGCGCGCCAGCCGGCGCTCGCGGCCGCCGCGACGAAGTCGCCGTCGCCGCAGCCGACGTCGAGCAGCCGTCCCGTCCCGCGCACGTGCCGGCGCAGGAGGCGCATGCGCCGCCAGGTGCGGTAGCGCGCCGTGAAGCCGTGCCGCTTGCCATAGTACTCGCCGCCGTAGAAGCGGCTCAGGTCCGCGGGGATCGGATCGATCACGCCCAACCCGCACGTGGGGCAAGCGAGCACGTCGAACGGCTCGCCGGTCTGCGGATCGCGCGCCGCGGGCAAGCGCAGCTCGAGCGGGGCGGCGCAGACGACGCAGGTGGAGGTTCCGTGGCTCATGGACGGGCGCGGCCGCACTCGGGAGGGAATCGGCAGCCACCGGTGGTAGCGCGAGACCCGACCGCTGCGCCAGAGCCGCGTCCACGGGTCACTTAATTTGCATTGTAAGTGCAAATAGGCGATGGTCGCCGGAATGAACACGGATCGTGCGCGCAGGAGGCGGAACCTCTTCCGGTGGATCGGCGGCGGCGTGGTGGTGCTCGCGGCGGCGCTCTACCTGTCCTTCGACCGGCTGGTGCTCCACCTGCCCGGGATGCTGAACCGCTGGCGGAACCCGGTCGGACCGACCCAGACCGTGGCGTGGCAGCCCGGGCCCGAATCGCCCGCGGCGGCGCCGGACGATCGTCCGCCGAACGTCGTGGTGATCGTCGCCGACGACCTCGGCTACGACGACCTCACCTGGAGGGGCGGCGGCGTCGCGGACGGCACCGTGCCGACGCCGCGCATCGACTCGATCGCGCATCAGGGCGTCGAGTTCAGCAACGGCTACGCCGGCAACGCCACCTGCGCGCCGTCGCGCGCGGCGATCATGACCGGTCGCTACCCGACGCGCTTCGGCTTCGAGTTCACGCCCGCGCCGAAGGCCTTCATGCGCCTGATCGCGCGCTGGGGCCACGACGCCGAGCGTCCGCCGAAGTACTTCGCCGACCGCGAGAAGGACGTCCCGCCGATCGAGCAGCAGGGCATCCCGCCGGGCGAGATCACCATGGCCGAGGTCCTGAAGGAGCGCGGCTACCGCACGCTCGGCATCGGCAAGTGGCACATCGGCGAGGCACCGGCCATGCGTCCGACCGCGCAGGGCTTCGACGAGTACCTCGGCTTCCTGCAGGGCGCCGCGCTGTTCGGTCCGCTCGACGATCCGGCCTACGTCGAGGCGCGACAGGAGTTCGACCCGATCGACGCCTTCCTGTGGCCCAACCTCGACTTCGCGGTCTCGAAGGACGGCGGTCCTCGCTTCGCGCCGAGCACCTACATGACCGACTACCTCGCCGACGAGGCGGTGCGCGCGATCGACGCCAACAAGAACCGCCCGTTCTTCCTCTACCTCGCGTTCAACGCTCCGCACACGCCGCTGCAGGCGACGCGCGCGGACTACGACGCGCTCGCACACGTCGAGAACCACACCGAGCGCGTCTACGCGGCGATGATCCGCGCGCTCGACCGCGGCGTCGGCAAGGTGCTCGACGCGCTGCGCGCCAGCGGCCTCGACGAGAACACGCTGGTGATCTTCACCAGCGACAACGGCGGCGCCAACTACATCGGGCTACCCGACATCAACGCGCCGTACCGCGGGTGGAAGATGACCTTCTTCGAGGGCGGCGTGCACACGCCGTTCTTCGCGCGCTGGCCCAAGGGCATGCCTGCGGGCGTCAAGGTCGCGACGCCGGCCGCGCACGTCGACATCTTCACCACCGTCGCGACGGCGGCGGGTGCGACCGTGCCGAGCGACCGCGTGATCGACGGCGTCGACCTCGCGGCGCTCGCGCGCGGCGACGCCGGCGCGAGCGCGCGCGAGGCGCTCTTCTGGCGCTCGGGGCACTACCGAGCGATCCGCGCCGGCGACTGGAAGCTGCAGCTCTCGGACCACCCGCCGAAGACCTGGCTGTTCGACCTCGGCAGCGATCCCACCGAGAAGACCAACGTCGCGGACACGCGCCCCGACAAGGTGCGCGAACTCACCACGCTGCTCGCGCGCTACGACGCGCAGATGGTGCCGCCGGCATGGCCGGCGCTGATCGAGGGTCCGATCGCGATCGACCACCCGCTGGGCGTGCCGGACTCACCCGACGACGAGTACGTGGACTGGGCGAATTGATTTCAACGAGGGGGCACGCGCCCCCTCGCCCCAACGGGCAGAGCCCGTCGGGGCCCCACTCCCCGCGCTCGCTGCGCTCGGCCGCGCGCGCCGCGCGCGGAGGCTCGCGCGTTCATGGTTGCTTCCACGCGGGGACACGCGAGGGTGTCTCACGAGGGGGCACTCGGCACCTCGCCCCGTCAAGCAAAGCTTGACCGGGGCCCACTCCCCGCGAATTGATTGCCACGAGGGGGCACGCGCCCCCTCGCCCCAACGGGCAGAGCCCGTCGGGGCCCCACTCCCCGCGCTCGCTGCGCTCGGCCGCGCGCGCCGCGCGCGGAGGGAGGCGCGTGGCGCGCGCGCACGAAGGGCGTGCAGGAGCGCGAGGCTCGGGGTGCGGTCAGAGGGCGGCGCACTCGGTGGGGGCAGCGCTCTCGCGGGCGAGGAACTTCTTGGCGTTGGAGCCGTCGAGCTTGACGTCGCCGCCGAAGCGCATGCAGTAGCGGTCGGGGCCGGCGCCGACCTCGAGCACGATGTCGAGCGGGTGCTGCGCCTTGCCCTGCTGCAGGTCGAAGTCGAGCACGCTCGGCCCGCGGCCGAGACAGATCGCCTTCAACGTGCGGTTGCTGCGGATCTCGACGCGCTTGCACGTACCGTCGGCCAGATGGCGATCGTTGTAGCGCCAGCTCCCGGTCTTGCGCCCCGTCCAGTTCTGGCACGGCAGCGGCGTCGTGTGCGACTCGCCCGTGGTGAGGCTCCGCACCGTGAGCCTTCCGCCGCCGCCCCCCTCGCCCGCGCATGTCGGATCGCCGCTGCTTCCCGGCGGCGAGATGCCCAGCGAAGCACTGCGCGCCGTGACCATGATCTTGTTGCGCGCCTCGTTGTCGGGGAGGCGATTGTTGATGACGAGGCGCTTGCCGGCGAGCAGCGTGGTCGCCCCCAGGGCCGGGGCGCTGGCGCACAGCACTGCGGCCGCGAGGGCAGCCGCGAGCAGTCGTTGATGGTGCATGATTCGGTTCTCTCCTCGGACGCAAGGCGTCCGGTCACGTGCCGCACGACGCTCTTCGCGTCGTGCGGGCGCCAGGCGTCCGGGCACGCGGCGCGGTAGCCGGCCGACCGGCACCGCACCGCGCGCCCGGACGCTCACTTGCAGACCAGCGTGGTCTGCGCCTCGTTGAGCGTGCAGGCGTGCTCGGGCTCGGCGAAGGCGAGCTCGGCGCAGCGTCCGGCGACGTCGGGATCGACGACCACCGTGACGCCGAGAGCGCCGTCGAGCGGCAGGCCGTCGAGGTCGAGCGGCGTACCCGTGACCTTGACGTGATAGCGACCCGACGTGAGCGCACGCACGAGACGCAGCTTCCGCACCAGACCGTCCACCGGCACCGGGCTGCGGAACTTCGCGACCTTGCCGTTGGGGCTCACCTGCCAGCCCACCTTGGTGCTCGTGTCGAACGCGCCGGGCGGGATCCGAGCCTCGAGCAGCACCTCGCCGTCCGCGCCGTGAATCTGGACGCGCGCACCGGTGGTGCGCGGAGCGAGCACCGTGCCCGGCGGCATGGTGATCGTGCCGATCACCTTGACGAAGTCGTCGCCGCCCGGGGTCGACACGTCGCCCAGCCGGAGCGTCGGGCGCTCGAGCGCGACGCCCGCGTTGCACGCGTCGCACGCGTCGCCGAGGCCGTCGCCGTCCGCGTCGCTCTGCAGCGGGTCGAAGACGAGCGGGCAGACGTCCTCCTGGTCGCACACGCCGTCGTCGTCGGCGTCGGGCAGCACGCACTCGTCGACCACCAGGCGCGCGAGACCGAAGTTCGGATCGTTGCCGGTGCGCGTCGAGCCGGCGAGGAGGATCGTTCCCGCAGGACCCGTCGCGACCGCGTACGCCTCGTCACTCTTGACGCCGATCGGGAGCAGCACGCGTCCGCCGTCGCCGAACAGCGTATCGAGCACGCCGCTCGCGAGGTAGCGCGCGACGACCATCTCGATGCGCCCACCCGGCAGGCGTGCGCGTCCCGCGACGACGAAGCGCCCGCGGGTCACGGGCGCAATCGCGCGCGCCTCGGCGAGCTCGCCGATCGACGTCACGGTCACCCCGCCGGTGCCGAAGGTCGGGTCGAGCGTGCCCGACCCGTCGACGCGCGCGAGCGCGAAGCGATTGCCGCCGCCGACCTTGCTCTGTCCCGCGAGCACGATCGCGCCGTCGGGCTGCAGCAGGAGCGCGTTCGCCTGCTCGACACCCTCGCTCACCGAGATGCGGCGGAAGCCGGTACCGGCGAAGGTCGCGTCGGGCGCGCCGGTCGCGGTGAGGCGGCCGGCGAGGAAGTCGTAGGTGCTGCCGTCGGCCGCGTAGCCGGCGAAGGCGATGCGGTCGTCGTCGTCCACCGCGACCGCCATCGCCTCGTCGTTGCCGGTCCCGACGCCGTAGGTGATCTTCCCGCCGTTGCCGAAGCCGGGCTCGACGACGCCGTCCTCCGTGTAGCGCACGAACGCCACGTCGCGGTTCGACGAGTTGCGTGCCCAGCCGGCGAGGACGATGCCGTCGTCCGATCGCACGGCGACCGCCAGGGCGCGTGCGTCCCGCGTGCCGAAGCTCGTCGCAGCGACGCCGCCCGTGCCGAAGCTCTCGTCGAGCGTGCCGTCGTCGAGCAGGCGGACGGCGACGAACTGCTCGACTCCGCTCGGCACCAGCACGCCGAAGCCCGCGACGACGATCCGTCCCTCACCATCGAGCGCGATCGCCTGCGCGCGGGCGCGAACGCCCACGTCCAGGGTGACGATCCCGCTACCGCCGAAGCTCGGATCGAGCGTCCCACCCGCGTCGAGGCGGACGACGGCCATGCGCTGGTGGGGCACCGACGAGTAGCCGGCGACCAGGATGCGGTCCTCGCCGTCGAGCACGACGGCGTAGGCCTCGTCGGCGTTCGAGCCCGGTGACACCGGCAGCACGATCGTCCCGCCCGAGCCGAAGTCGGGATCGAGCGCGACGGCCGCGGCAGCGGGCGTGGTTCGACCGATCGACAGGGCGAGGACGGCGAGGAACGTCGCGAGGACGTGCCGCCGGAGAGCGGTTCGCTGGTGAGAAGCCATCACGCGGCGCTCGTAGCAGGGTCCGTTCCGTCGCCGATTCCGTGAGCGCCCGCGGCGACCGGGTCCGACTGCCCCGGGAACGATCGTCGTGCGCGTGCACGAAACGAGGCCGACCCTGCGCCTGCGACCGGAGGTCGCTCTCGCCGTGGCAGGACGCCCCGAGCACCGCTGAATCGTGGCGTCTTGCAGCACGGGTGTGCCGAACGTGCACTCCACGGGCGGATCGGCGCAGGGGCACCGGGGCAAACTGCCCCGTCGTGGCGTCCCGCCCCGCGCGCTCCTCCACGCGAACGCCTGGGGCTCGCGTCCGCTCGCGGCCGCTCCGCGGCACGCGCCGTGCAGACGGGAGCTGCGGTCCTTCGACCCGGACCACCCGGCTCCTCGATGAAACACCCCCGTCGCTCCTACCAGCTCGCCGCACGCGCCGCGCGCCGTGCGCTCCGCTCGTGCCCGCTCCTCGCGGGCGTGCTGCTCGTCGCGCTCGCGGGCGCCGCACCGCGGAGCGCGCTGGCACTCGACTTCCACGTCGACCAGGCGACCGGCGACGACGCGCACACCGCGATCCAGGCGCAGTCTCCCGCGACGCCCTGGCGAACGATCGGGCGCGCGCTTTCGGTGGTGGGCGCCGGACACACGATCCGCGTCAAGCCGGGCGTCTACCAGCAGGCCCTCTCGAGCCGCTTCGCGGGCGTCTCCCTGGTGGCCGACGGGCCGCCGCACGCGGTGGTCGTGGCACCGCCCGCGACGAGCTCGGGCTTCGCGATCACGCATCCCGACGTGACGGTCGAGGGCATCGTCTTTCGCGGCGGCGTGCACGGCGTCCGTGCCGAGCGCGCCGACGGACTGACGGTGCGCGGCTGCGTCGCGGTCGGGCAGACGGCGAACGGCTTCAGCGTCCTGTCGTCGCAGGACGTCACCATCGACGGCTCGATCGCGGCGTCGTCGGGCAGCCGCGGCATCCTGCTCGACCGCACCGGCGGCGCGTACGTGCGGAACAACCTGGTGTACGCGGCGGGCGACTGGGGCATCGCGCTCGAGAACATCCCCGGGAGCGGGCCCGTCCCCGTGCCCTCGACCGGCAACGTCGTCGCCTTCAACACGATCGCCTACAGCGGCAACGGCGCGGGCGGCGGGCTACGGCTGCGCAACGCGATCGCAGAGATCCGCGACAACGTGATCGCCGCCAACGCACCGTTCGGCGTCAAGCTCGACACGCTCGGCTCGATCCTGCTGTACAACCTGGTCACCGGCGGCACGCAGCCGCTGAGCCCGCCCGACTACCCGCTCGGTCCCGGCTCGCTCGGCGACGACCCCGCGTTCGTCGATCCCGACGGCGCGGACGGCGTGCTCGGCGGCGTCGACGGCTGGGCGGACGACGACTTCTCGCTCGCGCAGACCGCGGCCGGACAGGGCGTGCAGAGCCCGGCGGTGGACGCGGGCTCGGGCGACGTCGGCGCGCGCGACATCGGCGGCTCGACCCGCAGCGACGGCGCGCTCGACACCGGCGTCGCCGACCTCGGCCGGCACGCGGGCGCGCCGCCGGCGCTCGGTCCGCCCGAGCTGCCGAGCGCCTCCGCGGCGACGTACTTCGTCGACGCCGCGCGCGGCGACGACGGACGCTCGAAGGTCGAGGCGCAGTGGCCCGGCACGCCGTGGCGCACGATCGGCCGGGCGGTGCAGGCCGCGCGTCCGAAGGACACCGTCCTGGTCGCCGCCGGCACCTATCCCGAGGCCGTCAAGAGCAAGCGGCGCGGCGTCCGCCTGCAGGCGCTCGGCGAGGCGATCGTCACCCCGCCGGCGGGCCTGACCGGCATCCAGATCGAGCACCCGCGCATGCGCGTCGAGGGCTTCACGGTCGTCGGCGGCCTGCACGGCATCCGCGCCGAGGCCGCGAAGGGCGTGATCGTCCGCGGCTGCACGGTGCGCGAGCCGGCGGCGAACGGCATCATGATCGTCGAGACCAAGCGCGCGCTCGTCGACGGCAACCGCGTCGAGAGCACGGGCTCGCAGGGCATCGTGCTCAAGCGCTCCGAGCGCTCGTACGTGCGCAACAACCTGGTCGCGTGGAGCGGCGACTGGGGCATCCACGTCGACAACGGCGACCCGCCCCTGCCGCGCAGCCTCGCCGGCAACGTGGTCGCGTTCAACACGGTGCACGGCGGCGGCCGCCTGCTCTCGAGCGGCGGCATCCGCTTCCAGCAGGCGCGCGGCGAGATCCGCGACAACGTCGTGAGCGCGAACCGCGGCGCCGGCATCCGCACCGACCTGGCGCCGACGCTCGTGCACCACAACGCGGTCTCGGGCAGCACGCTCGCGATCGACGGCCGCATCGGGCAGGAGCCGACCGCCTGGAGCAACCTTTCGGTCGTCCCCGCGTTCGTGAACGCGGCGGCCGGCGACTTCCGCCTGCGTCAAGAAGCGGCCGGCGACGGCGTCACCAGCGCCTGCGTCGACGCCGGCTCGGGAACGATCGGCGCGGTGGACATCTCGGGCTCGACGCGCCGCGACGGGGTCGCCGACGCCGGCGTCGCAGACCTCGGCTACCACGACGCGGCCGAGCCCGTGCTGCGCAACCCGCCGCCCCTCGCGCCCACGCCCACGCCGACGCCTGCACCGACGCCCTCCCCCACGCCGACCTCCACGCCCGCACCGGGCGCCGGCCCGGTCGCGCACGTCGACTGCGCGACCGGCGACGACGCGCGCACGCGCGTCGCGGCACAGAGCCCGTCGACCCCGTGGCGCACGATCCAGCGCGCCGCGCACGCGAGCCTGTTCGGCGACGTGATCGTCGTCGCGCCGGGCACGTGCCGGGAGAGCATCGAGATCGACCGCGCCGGCATCACGCTGCGCGCCGCGGCGCCGCTCGCGACGACCGTCGAGGCGCCGGCGGGAAAGAACGGCTTCAACGTCCAGCAGAGCGACGTGACGCTCGAGGGCTTCCGCATCCGCTCGAGCTTCCAGGGCGTGCTGGTCGCCGCCGCGAAGAGCTCGGAGACCATCGAGCGCGTGCGCCTGCGCGGCCTCGACATCGCCCCGTACGACGGCGGCACGCTGTCCGCGAACGGCATCCAGGTACGCGAGGGGCGCGCGATCACGATCGACTCGTGCGTCGTGCGCGGTGCCGCGCAGCAAGGCATCCTGCTGAAGCGCACGCACCGCGCCTACGTGCGCAACAACCTCGTCCACACGGTACCGAACGACTGGGGCATCAGCTTCGACAACACCTCGACCGGACCGCTGCCGCCGCTCTCGACCGGCAACGTCGCCGCGTACAACACGGTCAGCGGCAGCGGTGCGGGGCTGCGCTTCGTCAACACGGCGGGCGAGCTGCGCGGCAACGTGGTCGCGTTCAACCGCACGATCGGCCTCAAGTTCGACCAGCACGGCGAGGCGACGCCCGACGGCGGCTCGCTCGTGCACCACAACGTCGCCTTCGGCCACGCGACCGACTTCGACACGCCGAGCGGCTTCCAGCTCTGGATCAGCAACCGCTCGGTCGACCCGCGCTTCGTCGACCGCGCGGCCGGCAACTACGCGCTCGCCCAGACCGCCGCCGGGCAGGCCGTGACGAGCCCCGCGGTGGACACGGGCGGCAGCTACGTCGACGAGAACGACATCTCCGGCTCGACGCGCACCGACGGCGTCGCCGACGCCGACGTCGTCGACCTGGGCTACCACGCGGGCGCGACCTACTCGTCCGCGCCGCCGGGCGGTCCGGGCCCGGGCGGCGGCGGTGCCGGCGCGACGCTGCACGTCGACTGCGCGCGCGGCGACGACCGCCGCACGCGGACCGAGGCGGGATCGGCGGCGTCGCCGCTGTTGACCATTCCACGTGCGCTCGCGCTCGCCGGCGCGGGCGACACCGTGCTCGTCCACCCGGGGACGTGCACGAGCCCCGTCACGATCGACGTGGCCGGGGTCACGCTGCGGGCGGCGAGCCCTCACGCGACCGTGCTGTCCCCTCTCGCGGGAACGGTGGGGCTCGCCGTCCGCGCGAGCAACGTGAGCGTCGACGGGTTCGTCGTGCGCTCGTCGAAGGAGGGGGTGGCGATCGCCGCAAAGAAGGCGGGAGACGTGCTCACGCGCGTGCGCCTTCGCGCGCTGCGCGTCGAGCCTCCCGCCGGCGGCACGATCGCCACCAACGGCATCCGCGCGCAGGACACCGACCGCGTGCGCATCGAGAGCTGCAGCATCGACGGCGCCGACCAGCAGGGCATCGTCGTCAAGCGCGGCAGCCGCGCCTGGGTACGCAACAACCTCGTCACGCGCAGCGGCGAGTGGGGCGTGCACGTCGACAACGGCGACCCGCCCGCGCCGGCGACGATCGCCGGCCAGGTGGTGGCGTTCAACACCGTGGTCGGCAGCAGCCGGCGCGCGGTCGCGGGCGGCATCCGCCTGCAGAACGCGACCGGCGAGATTCGTGACAACGTGGTTGTGGACAGCCCGGGCAGCGGCATCCGCACCGACCAGTCGAGCACGGTCGTGCACCACAACCTGGTGTCCGGCAGCACCATCGCGTTCGACCGCGTCGGCGGCTCGACGGCGCCGCACTGGTCGAACCTCACCGCGGCACCGCTGTTCGTCGACGCGGCGGCGCGCAACTTCGCGCTCCGCCAGGTCGCCGCGGGCGACGACGCGACCAGCCCTGCCGTGGACGCAGGCTCGCTTCCCGTCGCAGCGAGCGACATCGCCGGCAGCACGCGCCGCGACGGCGTGCTCGACACGGGCGTCGCCGACCTCGGCTGGCACGCCGACGCGGAGCCGCTGCCCTCGCCGCCCGCGGTCGCGACGCCGCCCGGCGCGACGACCCAGCGCACGCTGCACGTCGACGCCGCCGCCGGCGACGACGCGCGCAGCCCGATCGACGCGCAGGATCCTGCGCGCCCGTGGCGAACGATCGGCCGCGCGCTCGCCGCCGACGGCGCGATCGCGGGTGACACCGTCCTCGTCGGCGGCGGCACCTACGCCGAGGCCGTGCAAACCACGCGGCCGGGGGTCACGCTGCGGGCCACGGGGCCGGCCGTGATCGTCGCGCCGCCGGGAGGCCTCGGGATCCAGATCGAGCACCCGCTCACCGCGGTCGAGGGCTTCACCGTGCAGGGCGGCCTGCACGGCATCCGCGCGCAGGGCGCGCTGCTGAGCGCGCTTCGCCGCAACACGGTCACGGGCCAGAGCGGCAACGGAATCCTGGTGGTCGAGAGCGACCACGTGACGATCGACGCGAACCGCGTCGCCGACGCGGCCGCGCAGGGCATCGTCGTGAAGCGTGCGGGCTTCTCGTACGTGCGCAACAACCTGGTGACCGGCGCCGGCGACTGGGGCATCCAGATCGACAACGGCGACACGCCGCTGCCGCCGGTGACCGGCGGTCACGTCCTCGCGTTCAACACGGTGTACGGCTGCGGCCGGACGTTCGCCGGCTCGGGCGGCATCCGGCTGCAGAACGCGACCGGAGAGGTGCGCGACAACCTGGTCGCGAACAACGCCGGAAGCGCGATCAAGACCGACACCGTGCCGACCGTCGTGCACCACAACGCGGTGTGGGGAAGCGCCACCCGCTTCGACACCAAGACCGGCGCCGAGCCGTTCCTGTGGGCGAACGTCGTCACCGACCCGCTGCTCGCCGACCCGGCGGGCGGCGACTTCAGCCTGCGTCAAGCCGCGAGCGGCGGCAGCCTGACGAGCCCCGCGGTCGACGCCGGCTCCGGAGCCGTCGCGGCGCGCGACATCTCGGGCTCGACGCGCACCGACGCGGTCGCCGACACCGGCATCGCGGACATCGGCCACCACGCGGGCGCCGCCCCGGCCGGTCCGCGTCCGGCGCCGGTGCCGACGCCGAGCACGCCGCCGATCCCGGCCGCCGGCTCCGGCGCGCTGCTGTACGTCGATCCGAGCGCCGGCGACGACTCGCGCAGCCTCGTGGACGTGCAGTCGCCGGACACGGCGTGGAAGTCGATCGGCCGCGCGATCCGCGGCGCCGACCCGGGCGACGTCGTCGTGCTCGCGCCCGGCACGTACGCGGAGGCGGTCGAGATGAGCCGCCACGCGGTCACGCTGCGCGGCGCGGGCGCGCTCGGCGACGTGGTGATCGCGCCGCCGGCCGGCTTCCCCGCCGTTCAGGTGACGGGCCGCAGCGGCGTCGTCCTCGAGAACCTGGTGCTCCAGGGCGGCGCGCAGGGCGTGCTCGCGAGCGAGGCGAACGGCCTCGAGCTGCGCCGCGTCGCGATCGTCTCGCCGGCGACCAACGGCGCGCAGATCACCGCGTCGCACGGCGTCGTGATCGACGGCAGCATCGTCACCGGCGCCGGCACGCAGGCGCTCCTGCTGCGGCGCTCGGGCAACGCGTACGTGCGCAACAACCTGCTGTACGCGAACGCCGAGTGGGCGATCACCTTCGACAACACCGGCAGCCCGACGCCCGCCCCGGTGGTGGGCAACGTCGTCGCGTTCAACACGGTGCACGCGAACGGCATGGGCATCCGGATGCTCAACGCGAGCGGCGAGGTGCGCGACAACCAGATCACCGCGCAGGTCGACATCGGGCTCTTCCTCGCCGGCCCCGAGCTGCTCGTGCACCACAACAACTTCTCGGCCAACGGCCGCGACCGCGACCACGAGAGCGCCTTCACCGGCACGATCCGCATCTGGGCGCTGCTCGGCGCGAACCCGCGCTACGTGAAGCCGGCCGGCAACGACGGCATCCTCGGCGGCGCCGGCTGGAAGGACGACGACTTCCGCCTGAAGCAGCTCGCAGGCCAGACGCCCGCGAGCACGATGGTCGACGCCGGCTCGGGCAGCGTCGCGAGCCTCGACATCGGCGGCTCGACGCGCAGCGACGGCGTCGCCGACACCGGGCTGGCCGACGTCGGCTTCCACTACGGCGCGCCGGCGGCGACCACGCCGCCGCCGTTCGCGTCGCCGTCGAACCTGCAGTGGACGTACTACGTGTCGGGGACGACCGGCAACGACTCGAACTCGCGCGCCACCGCGCGCAGCCGCACGACCCCGTGGCGGACGATCGGCCGCGCTCTGCAGCAAGCGGCGGCGGGCGACACGGTCGTCGTCCTGCCCGGAACGTACGCCGAATCGCTGCAGGTGCAGCGTGCGCGTCTGACGCTGATGGCCGACGTGCCCGGCACCGTCGTCGTGACGCCGCCGAGCGCCGCGAGCGCGAATGGCGTCACCATCGAGCGCAGCTCGGTCACGCTCGACGGCCTGATCGTTCGCGGCGCGACCAACAACGGCATCTCTGTCCTGCCCGAGGTCGCCGGCACGGCGATCCGCAACTGCGCGGTGCTCGGCGCGGCGGCGGAAGGCATCCGCGCGACGACGCTCGACGAGATCGTCGTGCAGGACTCGATCGTCACCGGCGCGCGCGGCTCGGGCGTCCTGCTGCGCAACGTGACGAACGCCACCGTGCGCAACAACCTCGTCTACGACAACGCCGAGTGGGGCATCAGCATCGACGCCTCGAGCGCGAGCGGGCCCGCACCGCCGGTCTCGACCGGGCACCTCGTCGAGCGCAACACCAGCGCCTTCAACGGCACCGGCAATCTTCGCCTCGCGAACGCGCGCGGCCTGGTGCGCGACAACCTGCTGACCCACACCGCGGGCGTCGGCCTGCGCATCGACACCGCGGGCTCGACCCTGCTCAACAACGGCTTCCACGAGACCGGACGCGACGTCGAGCCGGAGCGCTACGTCATCGACCAGTGCAGCGGCTGTGCTGCGAACCTGCGGCGCGACCCGCGCTACCTGAACCCGGCCGGCGCCGACGGCGTGCGCGGCGGTGCGGGCTGGGCCGACGACGACTTCCGCCTCGCGCAGACCGCCGCCGGGCAGCCGGTGCAGAGCGAGGCGGTGGACGTCGGCTCGGGCGAGGCGAGCGAGCTGCACGCGACGGGCACGACGGCGCTCGACGGCGCACCGGACACCGGCCTGGTCGATCTCGGCTTCCACTACGCCTCGTCGAGCCGCGCGATCGCGCCGCTCGTGCCGCCGTCCGGCGAGGGCGCGACGGCGGCGAGCGTCGCGTCGCTCGCGGCCATGGCAGGCGCGGAGATCGCCGGCGACGCGAGCGAGACGGCGCGCGTCGGCGCGAGCGCGGCGGATACCGGAACGACCGGGCACGAGGCTCAGGGTGCGCTCCTCGCTCCGGCGCCCTCGCCCTCGGCGACGCCCGCACCCGCGCCGCGCGCGACCGCGACGCCGCCTCCGATCGGCGCGCGCGACGACGACGCTCCGGCGCGCCGCCGCACGCTGCTCGTGGACCACGCGCTGGGCGACGACGCGCGCGCGGCAGAAGGCGCGGCCCGCAGCGGCGCGAGCGCGACGGCGTGGCGGACGATCGGCGCCGCACTCGCGAGCGCCGCACCGGGCGACGTCGTCGCGATCGCGCCCGGAACCTACCCGGAGAACGTGATCGTCGCGACGGACGGCGTCACCGTGCGCGGCGCCGCGCCGGGCGTGCGCATCGTCGCGACCGACGGACGTCGCGCGGCGCTGCGCGTGCGCGGCGCGCGCGACGTGACGCTCGCGGACGTCGAGGTCGTGGGCGGGGCGGATGGGTTGCTCGCCACGGGCGACGCCGGCGGACTCCGGATCGCCGGCGTCGCCGTGGCGGGTGCGGAGCGGCACGGCATCGCGCTCGGTGCAGCGGGCCCCGTCGCGATCGACGACACGGTCGTCAGCGCGTCGGGCGGCGACGGCATCGTGGCGCGCGGCACGCGCGGGCTCACGCTGCGCGAAGTGCTCGTCGAGGCGAGCGCGGGCGACGGGCTCGCCCTGCGCCGCGCCCGCACCGAAGCCGAGCGGCTCGACGTCACCCGCAACGGCGGCGACGGCGTGCACGCGCGCGGCGGCACGCTCGACCTGCGCGACGCCGCGGTGACGCGCAACGCGGGCGCGGGCCTCGCGCTGACGGGCGGCGTCGCGCACGCGGTCGAGTGGAGCACGCTCGCCGGGAACGGTGCCGACCTCCTGCCGCCGGACGCGCCGCTGGGACCGGGCGTCCGCTTCGACGCGCCGGCCGCCGCGTCGCGCGAGTAGCGAGCGATCCCGGCCGCGCTAGCGCGCGGCCGAGACGAGCTCGCTCGGCGCTCCGTCGGACCCGTAGCGCTCGAGCTTGCGGTAGAGCGTCTTGCGGTCGAAGCCGAGGATGCGCGCGGCGAGCGTCTTGTTCCCCGCGACCGCCTCCATCACGCGCAGGATGTAGCGCCGCTCGACCTCCTCCATCGGCACCAGCTCGGACGGATCGTCGCTCGCGACCAGCACGTGCGAGCGCCGGTAGGCGCGGATCTTCTCCGGCAGGTCGTCGACCATGATCTGGTCGTAGCGCGCGAGCGTCACCGCGCGCTCGATGCAGTTCTGCAGCTCGCGGACGTTGCCGGGCCACGGGTAGGCGAGCAGCTTCTCGGCCGCCTGCGGCGAGAGTCCGTCGACCTTCTTCCCCGAGCGCTCGCACAGGCGGCGGATGAAGTCCTGCGCGAGCAGCAGCACGTCGCCGGCGCGCGAGCGCAGCGGCGGCAGCTCGAGGTGGATCACGTTGATGCGGAAGAAGAGGTCCTCGCGAAAGCGCCCGTCCTCGACCGCGGACGCGAGGTCGCGGTTGCTCGCGGCGATCACGCGCGCGTCGAACGGCACCTCGGTGTCGCTGCCGAGCGGCCGCACGACGCGCTCCTGCAGCGCGCGCAGCAGCTTCGGCTGCAGGCCGAGCGGCAGCTCGCCGATCTCGTCGAGGAAGAGCACGCCGCCGCTCGCCTGCACGAAGAGCCCGTTGCGCGCGCTGCGCGCGTCGGTGAAGGCGCCGCGCGCGTGCCCGAACAGCTCGCTCTCGAGCAGCGACTCGGGCATCGCCGCGCAGTTGATCGCGACGAACGGCCCCTCGTGCCGCGGCCCCCGGCGGTGCAGGGCGCGCGCCACCAGCTCCTTGCCCGTCCCGCTCTCGCCGGTGACCAGCACCGACGCGTCCGAGTCGGCGATGCGGCCGATCATGTCCTGGAGCTGGCGCATCGCCTCGCTGCTGCCGATGAACTCGTCGATGCCGCGGTCGCCGCGCACCTCGCTGCGCAGGCGCTTCACCTCGTCGCGCAGCCGCTTGTGCTGGATCGCGCGGTCGAGAGCGAACAGCAGCTCGTCGATCTCGAACGGCTTGGTGATGAAGTCGTAGGCGCCGACGCGGATGGCCGCGACCGCGGTCTCGAGGCTGCCGAAGGCGGTGATCACGATCACCGGGACGTCCGGGAAGCTCGCCACCACGCGCTCGCAGAACTCGAGGCCGTTCACACCGCGCATGTTGAGGTCGGTCACGACCACCTCGACACCGCTGATCCCGATCTCGTCGAACGCCTCGTTCGCCGACTGCCGCGAGCTGACGTCGAAGCCCTTCTTGCCGAGCCCCGCTTCCAGCAGCTCGCACATGCGCCGATCGTCGTCGACCACCAGTACCCGTCCGTTCATGCCACTGCCCTTCGTTGATGTTGCTCTGCCGCAGCGAGCGGCAGCAGGATCGAGAATCGCGTCTCCTCACCCGGCGTGCTGGTCACCTCGATCCAGCCGCCGTGCTCGCGCACGATGCCGTGCGCGACCGCGAGTCCGAGGCCCGTCCCCTCGCCGACGTCCTTGGTGGTGAAGAACGGCTCGAAGACGTGCGGCAGGTGCTCCGGCGCGATGCCCACGCCCGTGTCGCTCACCGTCACGACGACGTACTCGCCCTCGCCGCCATCGACGCCCTCGACGTCGCGCGGCGGCACCGCTCGACGTCGAGCGACCTCGAGCACCACGACGCCACCGCGCGGCGACGCCTGGATCGCGTTCACCACCAGGTTCGTGATCGCCTGCTGGAGCTGGTTGCGATCGGCGCGCACGCACGCGTCGGCGCCGTCGCCGACGCAGCGCAGCTGCACGCCGCGCTTCTCGGCGAGCGGCCCCAGCAGCTCGAGCGTACTCGACCCGACCTCGTGCACGTCGGCGTCGGCCAGCTTCGGCCCGTTGCGCCGGGAGAAGTCGAGCAGCTGGCGGATGATCGACGCCATCGCCCGGCCCTGCTCGGCGATCACGTCGGCGCTCGCCGCGATCTCGTGCGGCTCGAGGTCGCCGCTCTTGATCAGCCCCGCGTGCCCGTTCACGACGTTGAGCGGCGTGCCGAGCTCGTGCGCGAGGCCCGACGCGAGCTGCCCGACGGTGCGCAGCCGGTCGACGTGCCGCAGCTGCTCGATGGCCTGGATGCGCGCCTCGGTCTCGCGCACCGTTTGCTGGTGGGCCGCCGCCAGGCGCTCGCACATCGCGTTGATCTCGCCCGCGAGCTCGCCGATCTCGTCGCTCTGGCGGAGCACGAGCGGTCCAGAGAGGTCGCCGGCACCGACACGGCGCGCCTTCTCGCTCAGCAGGCGCATCGGGCGGCCGACGAACCAGACGCCGATCGCGGCGGCGATCAGCCCGCAGACGATCGCGGCGCCGAACGCCGTGAGCAGGATCGTCACCTGGCTCGTGCGGATGAAGCTCGTCTCGCGCTCGAGCGACTCGGACAGCTCGAGCGCCGCCGGACGGAGGCCGGGGAGGAGGAGCGGCCAGTACATGACACGGCGCCACTCGCCGTCCACCCGGCGCAGCACCGTCACCTCGGTCCCGACGCGCAAGATCGTCACCTGCTCGGGTGACAGCCACGGTGCGAGCTCGGCCGGCCCGTCGCCCTCGAGCCACAGCCAGCGCAGGTCGATCTCCTCGCGCAGCAGGTTCACGTCCTTGACGAAGCGCTGGGCACGTCGCGCGCCGTCGTCGCGCCACACCGCCTCCACGCCGGAGGCGAGCGCGCGCGCCGCCGCGCGCAGGTCGCGCTCGGAGTCGGTCTTGAAGAATCGCTCCTGGCTCCGGAGCCGCAGATAGGCGTTGCAGGCCATCACGGCGAAGATCCCGACGACCAGGGCGAGAATCAGCTTGCGCGCCAGCTTCATCGGAGCGTCGAGAAGATCATCGGCGTTGCACGTGTTCGTGTCGAGCCCGGCGCGCCGCAACCGCGACGGCGCAGACGCCCTGGCTCTCGTCAACATCGCGAATCCGCGCCGATCGAGAGTCCCGGAGCTGCGCCCGCCGGGACCTCACGGATCCCGGACGACCACCGTGACCGCGTCGCCGAGCCTGCGATCCGGCGGGTACGGCACGGAAGCGCCGGAGACCGGGGGATAGACGATCGTGACGGAGACGACGCCCTTCTTGAGCGGCGTGACCGTGCCGGCGCGCGTCCCCGCTCCACGCTCGAAGCGCAGGACCGACGGGTCGGACGCGGACCAGGTGACGTGCTCGTCGAGCGGGATCGTCCTGCCGTCGTCGAGCTCGAGGCGCGCCGTGAGCCGCGTCGGGACGCCCACCTTGATGGTGAGCGGCGCACCGCCCTCCGTCTGCGGGAGGATGGTCACGCGGCGCGGAACGGCGCGCTCGCGGGCCGCCGACCCGAGGGACGGCGGAAGTGCGAGCAGCAGCGTGGTCGCGACGATGAAGCGGAGCGTGCGCATGTGGTCGTGCTGGTGATGGGCGCGGAGATCGGACGCAGAGCGATTCCTGCGGGGCCGTGGCGCCGAGGCGCCGCGCTCAAGCAGCGCCCGTGCCACCAGGGAAACGACCGCGTGCGCAGCCCGCGGCGAGCCGGTGGGCGCGCAAAGCGGGGCATCGAGCCCCATCACGGGGCAATTCTCCCCGGTCGATCGAGCGCGCCGCGACCCGCGTGGCCCGACCCGGTCGCTCCGCGCAGGACCCGCACGACAGACCCGCGTGCTCCGGTTGACCGCGCCGCGACCCCCGTGCTGAGGATGCCGCGATGAGCAGCCTCGACCTGGTCGTTCGCGGGGGTACCGTCGTCGACGGTACGGGATTGCCCGGCTACGTCGCCGACGTCGGCGTGCGCGCCGGGCGCATCGTCAAGATCGGACGCATCGGCGGCGACGCGCGCCGCGTGATCGACGCGACCGGCCTCACGGTGACGCCCGGCTTCATCGACGTGCACACGCACTACGACGTCCAGCTCGACTGGGACCCGCTCGCGACCCCGTCCTCGTGGCACGGCACCACCACCGTGATCGCCGGCAACTGCGGCTTCACGCTCGCACCGGCAAAGCCGGCGGACGTCGACTGGCTCGCGGGCATGCTGAGCCGCGTCGAGGGCATGTCGCGCGCCGCGCTGCGCGAGGGGCTCAAGTTCAAGGGCGGCAGCTTCGCCGACTACTGGCGGCGCTTCGACGGCAAGCTCGGCGTCAACGTCGGCAGCTACGTCGGCCACTGCGCGGTGCGCCGCTGGGTGATGGGCGACGACGCGTCGTCGCGCGCGGCGACGCCCGACGAGATCGCGGCGATGCAGGAGCTCGTGCGTCAAGCGATGCGCGACGGCGCGCTCGGCTTCTCCACCTCGCAGATCCCGATCCACGTCGGCGAGGACGGGCGCGAGGTGCCGTCGAACCACGCGAGCCGCGAGGAGATCCTGGCGCTCGCGTCGGTGCTCGCCGAGTTCGAGCGCGGCGCGCTCGAGATCATCCCGCGGAGCTTCGCGTCGGGCTACGACGACGGCGACCGCCAGCTCGTGCTCGACATGTACCGCGTGTCGGGGCGTCCGGTGGAGCTGAACATCCTCGTGCCGACGCCCGACAACCCGATGGGCTGGGACCGCACGCTGCAGTTCGCGAAGGAGGCGGCGGCGCAGGGCGTGCGCCTGCACCCGCAGTTCACCACCAACGAGCTCGGCCTCCACCTGAAGCTCGGCGACACCTTCATCTTCGACGAGCTGCCGACGTGGCGCGAGGTGCTGACCACGCCCGAGCCGGCGCGCTCGGAGCGCCTGCGCGACCGCGACGTGCGCACGCAGCTCGCGGCCGAGTTCGACTCGCCCGCCGGGCGCGCCGCCGCGTTCTCGTGGGACCTGCTCGAGGTCGAGGCGGTGCGCGACGAGAAGAACCGCGCCTGGGTCGGGCGCACCGTGACCGACATGGCCACCGAGCGCGGCGTCACCCCGCTCGACGCGTTCCTCGACTGCTGCCTGGCGGAGAACCTCGAAACGCAGTGGCAGACGGGCCTCGACGAGATCGGCCGGCAGTTCATCGCGCACGTGGTGCGCAGCGGCATCGGCGAGCCCTTCGTCATGGCGGGCTCGAGCGACGGCGGCGCGCACCTCTCGTCGTTCGTCGGCGCCGACTACACGACGCGGCTGATCTCCGAGTGGGTGCCCGACCCGCTCACCTTCGAGCAGGCGATCTGGCGCTTGACGGGCATGCCGGCGACGGTGCACGCGCTCGAGGACCGCGGCTTCCTGCGCGCGGGCGCGTGGGCCGACATCCTCGTCCTCGACCGCTCGCGCCTCGCGGCAGGACGGTCGCGGCTCGCGCGCGACTTTCCGGCCGGCACCGAGCGCTACGTGGTCGACGCGGACGGCTACGCCGCGGTGATCGTCAACGGCGAGGTGCTGCTCGAGGACGGTCGCCACACCGGCGCGCTGCCGGGGCACGTGCTGCGCGGCGGCTGAAGCGCCGGCCCGCGAGAGCGCCGCTCGGGCGCGACCAGCCCGCGGCGCGGCGTGCTACTTGCGCAGCTGCTGCTCGAACCAGACCACCCACGCGTCGACCGCGCGCTCGAGCCGCTCGGTCGCCGCCTCCAGGCGCGCGACCGACTCCTCGGCGCGCGTCGCGGCCGCCTCCGCGCGCGCCGCCGCCGCCTCGATCCGCCGCAGCTCCGCGACCGGGTCGTCGCCCAGCAGCCAGCCCACGCTCAGCGTGACGAGGTGCGCGTCGCGGCCGACGCCGCCGACCCGCTGCGAAGCCCAGCGATACTGGTAGCGCGCGGCGAGGTACGCGCCGCCGCCGAGGAGGTCGCCGAGGCCGTCGCCGAGCAGGATGCGCACCCCCGCCTCGGGGCCGACGGTCGCCGCGAGGTCGCGGTCGTCGTACAGCGCCCCCCCGGCCACGCCGACGAAGGGCGACCAGCGCGGCTTCGGGTCGCGCAGCAAGTGGAGGTCGACGAACGGCGTGGTCGCGAGGTGCCAGTCGTGTGGACCGGAGCCGGTCGCGAAGCCGACCTCCTGACGGACGCCGATCTCGACCAGGTCGCCGACGAAGCGCGACGCCGCGAGCTCGAGCACCGGCGCGGCCGGATCGGCGAGCACGCCGCCGCCGAGCTGCAGGCCGGTACGGTCTGCGACGCCCACGCCGTCGCCAGCCACGCCTTCCGCGGCACCGGCCGCGTCCTCGGGAACGACCACCGCGGCCACGGCCGTCGTGTCGCCGGACGCCTGCGGCGGAGGTGCGGCCGGCGCGACGGTCGCGATCACGACGACGGCTGCGACCACGAACGCCGCCGACACCGGCGAGACGCGGGCACCGCACGCACGACGTCGCGGTGCGCGCGCGCGCCGCGGCACGGTCACCGCGCGGCGGTCGTCGCGACCGCGGCACCCGCGGTCGGGTAGCCGCGCTGCTTCCACACCAGCACGCCCTCGTCGAGCACCGCGGTGTGCGGGTAGCCGCGCTTGCGCAGCGCGGTCACCACCTCGCCCGAGGCGTGGTGCGGGCACGCGCAGTACGCGATCACCCACGTGCCGTCGTTCGGGATCTTGTCGAGCGCCGCCGGCTCGTAGTGCGGCGCCGAGATCGCACCGGTGATGTGCTCGCGCTCCCAGTCCGACGGCACGCGCGCGTCGACGATCACCATGCGCCGCTTCTCGTCGAGCGCGCGCTTCACCTCGTCGACCGGGACGTAGGTCTGGTCGCGCAGGGTGAACGCCGGCGGCTCGCCGTCGGGGTTCAGCACGATCGGCCCCTCGGCGATGCCGCCCTTCGGGCGCACCAGCGCGGGCGGCGGACCGCTCGACCAGCTGCGCAGGTAGGCGACCACGTCGGCGATCTGCTCGGGGTCGAGCTCGCCCGCGTACGCCTTCATCGGGGTGCCGTCGCGGCCGCGCGCGATCGCGTCGTAGAGCAGCGCGTCGCTCGCGAGCCCGAGGAAGGTCTGGTTCGCGAGGTGGATCGCGGTACCGCGCGCGCGACGGTCGCCGTGGCACGAGGCGCAGCTCGCGGAGTAGATCGCGGCGCCCTTCCGGGCGCTTCCCCCCGGGTGCGGCACGGGCGCCGCGTAGGCCGGCCCGTGCTGGCGGAGGAACGCGACGATGTCGTCCATGTCCTGCGTCGAGAGCGGCCCGCCGGCCTCCTTCGCGTAGGCCGCCATCGCGGTCTCGGGGCGTCCGAGGGCGATGCTGTTGACGATGAACGCGTCGTCGGCGCCGGACAGGAATTGCGGGCTCACCAGCGACGGTGCGTTGTCGGCGGCGTAGCCCGTCGCGTCGGGGCCGTGGCACAGCGCGCAGTACTTCGCGTACAGCGCGGCGCCGCGCGTGGCCGGATCCTCGGCGCGCGCCGCGCGCACACCGCCGGACGCCGGCGCGAGCGCCAGCGCGACGAGGAGGATCGGAACGAACGGCCGGACGAGCGACGACATCGCCGGATCATGCACCGCAGGCGGGGTGCGTGCCAGAGTCGCGGGCCGTCGCCGGCTAGCTCGCGGAGCCGCTCGCGGCACGCACCGGCAACGACCGCGACGAGCAGCGGCGCTGGCGACCGCAGTACGACCTCGCCTGCGTCGCCGCGACGTCCACCAGGGTGCCCATCGCGGCGTTCACGTCCACCAGGTGGAGGCCCCACTCCGGCGTGATGTCGGCGCCGCGGATGTCGTCGATGCGCGGGTCCGCCGGATCGCCGTTCAGCGTGATCGCGAGGTACGAGACGTCGCCCTCGCGCGCGCACGCGGCGGTGAAGAAACCCGGCAGGGTGACGAACGGGGTGTCGATCTCGACGCCGCGCGCGGGATCGACCCAGTCCACGTCGAGCGGCGGCGAGATCGGCAGCGACTGGCCGTTGGCCGGCAGATACGCCTTCAGGGCGCCGCGTCCGCCGCCGAGCGCCGCTGGGTTGGTGCAGGCGGCCTGCCAGCCGGGACGGCGCGACACGCCGAAGAAGCTGTTCGCCGGCGGCGGGCGATCGTCGCGGAACGAGGAGTAGCTGACGACACAGCCGGTCTGGCCCGGACGCCGGCAGAGCGGCACGTTCGCGAAGTCACCGCCGACGTCGGCGCCGACCGGGACCTGCACGCTCGTGCCGAGCAGCATCGCCGACACCAGGCGGTCGCGCAGCGCCGGGCTCGGGTCGATCTCGTCGCGCACCAGCGACGTCAGGATGCCGGCGCCCTGCGAGTGGCCGATCAGAAGCACGCCGCGGCCCTGGTTGTCGTTGGCGACGTAGTGCCGCCACGCGTCGGCCACGTCGGCGTAGGCGAGCTGCGGGTCGTTCGGGATGACGACGCCGCCGAGGCGCGCGGTGAGCGCCGTCAAGGTGACCTGCCGGTACACCGGCGCGAACACGCGGCACACCGAGCCGAGGCGGGCCGCCTGCTGGCGCACGACGAACAGCTCCTGGTCGTCGCCCGGCAGGAGGTCGCTGTTGCCGCCCGGGTCGGTCGAGATCGTCGGGTAGACGTAGAAGCAGTCGATCTTCGGGCTGCGCGCCGGGCGCCAGCGCTCGACGCGCGTCCGGCCGTTCGCGCGCACGCTGGTCGCGTCGAGGCCGTGGTCGCAGACGTCGTCCTCGTCGGGACGGCAGAGCCAGTGCGCCGGGTCGGCGTAGGTCTCGCTGCGGTAGCCGGGATACGGCTCGCTCGCGAGGACGCCGGCGGTGACCGCAGGCGGCCTGGCGAGCGCGACCAGAGCGAGGGCGGCGAGGACGACCGACACCGTTCGTGCGCGCATCGGCGGACCTTAGATCGGCTCGCGCCGCGACGACAAGCACCTTCCCGAGCCGCAGTACCTCACGTCGATTCCGGTGCCGATCGCTCCCGCGGGAAAGCGTGCGAGCGACGGCCATGCGTCGCGCGACGCGCGGGCGAGCGACGCTGCCGGCGCGCGGCCCGGCGAGCGACGCTGCCGGCGCGGAACCACGAGGTGGCGGAATGAGCCGCCCCCCGCGCAGCACCGCTCGCCTCTAGAACGCGACCTTCTCGAGGAACGCCATCTCGCGCAGCCGGCGGCCGGTGACGCTCCGCTCGGGCGTGAGCAGGCTCACGGTCGCGAAGCCGACCGGAAACGCACTCACGTCGGTCGCGCCGGCAGGGGCGAGGCTCGTGCAGGTGCTGCTGAAGACGTTGGTCCCCACCAGCGAAGCGAGGAAGGTCCGCGTCGTGCCGTCGTCCGACTGGAGGCCGTACGTGCTCACCTTGCTCGAGCGATCCACCGCGACGACGCGCACGCCGCGCACGGAGCCCGCGCTGCACGTCGGGAAGTTCACGTTCAGCACCAGCGCGCGCTTCGGGTCGTCACGCTCGAACATCTTGCGGCGGAAGGTGACCTTGGTGCGAAACTGCTCGACGACGTTCGCCGTGTAGGTCGCCGACTGTGCGTAGTTCGGCGGCGCGCCGAACCCGGCGCTGACCGCGATCGCCGGCACGCCGTGGCGCGCGGCCCACGTGGCGGCGCCCACGGTCCCCGACACCGGGATGATCTCGGCGGAGAGGTTCTGGCCCTGGTTGATCCCCGAGACGACCAGGTCGGGCGGGCTGGCGGCGAGCTCGTGGCGCAGCGCCCAGAGCGTGGTGTCGCCGGGAAAGCCCGCGACCGAGAGCGCGGGATAGCCGCTCGCGGTGGTCGCCTGGGTGACGGTGAACGGAGCCCCCGCGGTGATCTGCTCACCCGTGCCGCTCGAGTTGGCCGCCGGGGCGATGACCGTCACCTGCAGATTCGGGTTCGCGACCAGCGCGTCGACCAGGGCGTCGATGCCCGGGGCGGCGACGCCGTCGTCGTTGGTGACCAGCACCCGCATCGGCGAGAGGCCCGCCGCGTGGGCGGCCGGGACGGGCAGGAGCAGGACGAGCGAGACCACGAACGCGTTGCATCGACGCATGGGTTCCCTCCAGACACGGCGACGATTCGACGACCGCCTATTTCGGTACGCCTCGTAGCGTAATGAGCGCGAGCCGGTCAAGAACTTTGCGCGTCACTCTGCTAGGCCCGCCGCGTGGCGGCACGAGCGACACCGGTGGGCGGCGGGCGACGCGGTCGCAAGCGCGACCCACGCGTCGACGCGGTCGTGCTGCAGGCGACGCGCGACCTGCTGATCGAGGTCGGCTACAGCGCGCTCACCTTCGAGGCGATCGCGCGCAAGGCGGGCGTTCACCGCCCGGCGATCTACCGCCGCTGGCGCACCAAGGCGGAGCTGGTGCACGACGCCGTCTACCCCGCCGACGCTGGCACGCTCGGCTTCGCGACAACCGGCGACTTCGCTCGGGACCTGCGGCTGGTCGCCCAGGGGGCGATCGCTCTCTTCTCGCGCCGCGAGGTGCTCGCCGCGGTGCCAGGCATGATGGCCGACCGGCAGTCGGACGCGAGCCTGCAGCGCCGCCTGCAGCCGCGCGTCGAGGCGGCCGCGCGCAAGGCGTTCGCGGCCTTCGTCGCGGACGCGGCGGCGCGTGGCGTCGCGTACGCACCGGTCGATCCGGACGTCCTGCTCGACGCGCTCGCCGGCACGGTGCTGATGCGCGTCGCGACGCGAGGCCGGCGCGCCCTCGCCGGCCTCGAGGACGAGCTGACGCTGCTGCTCGTGCGCGCGGCCGGCGCCGCGAACGGCCCGGCGGCCGCGCGGGGGATCGTGGCCGCACGCGCGACGCGCGGCCGCTCCCGCGTGGACAGCCGGGGCCGCACGCGCTAGGCGCGGCGCATGGATGCGCGCCCGAACATCGTCCTCGTCCTCGCCGACGACATGGGATGGGGAGACTTCGGCTGCTTCGGCGACGGCGTCGCCCGCACGCCGACGCTCGACCGCTTGGTGGCGAGCGGACTCTGCTTGACGCAGCACTACTCGGCGTCGCCGGTGTGCGCGCCGGCGCGCGCGTCGCTCTTCACTGGCCGCTACCCGCAGCGCACCGGCTCGATCGACACGATCGAGATGCGCGGCCTCGACCGCATGGCGCTCGGCGAGCGCACGATCGCCGAGCTGCTGCGCGACGCAGGCTACGCCACGGGCCTGATCGGCAAGTGGCACAACGGCGCGCTCGACCCCCGCCACCACCCGACCGCGCGCGGCTTCCACGAGTTCGTCGGCTTCTGCGGCGGCTGGCACCCGTACTTCGGCTGGACGCTCGAGCGCGGCACGAGCCCCGCGACGCAGACGCTCGCCGACGACGGCCGCTACCTCACCGACGTCTTCACCGAGGAGGCGGTCGACTACGTCCGACGCCACCGCGGCGAGCGCTTCTTCCTGCACCTCGCGTACAACGCCCCGCACTACCCGTTCCAGTCGCGCCCCGAGGACGTCGCCCCGTACCGCGAGCGCGGCGACCTGACCGCCGCGGTGTGCCACATCCGCGCGATGATCGAGCGCATGGACGAGGGCATCGCGCGCGTCCTCGAGGCGCTCGACGCGTGCGGCATCGCCGACGACACGCTGGTGCTCTTCTCGAGCGACAACGGCCCGCAGATCGGCGGCGAGGGCGCGCTCGACACGACCCGCCCGAACTGCGGCTACCGCGGCGCGAAGCTGCTCGTCTACGAGGGCGGCATCCGCCTGCCGATGGTGCTGCGCTGGCCGGCCGGGCTCGACGGCGGCGGGCGGACGCTCGACGCGCTGGTGCACTTCACCGACTGGCTGCCGACCCTGCTCGGCGTCGCGGGCGGAGAGGTGCCGCGCGACCGCGTGCTCGACGGCGTCGACGTGCTGCCGCTCCTGCAGGGCGAGCGCGGGCAGGTGTGCGACCGGCGCTTCTGGCAGTGGAACCGCTACACGCCGCACGGCGAGTGCAACGCGGCCATGCGCGACGGTCCGTGGAAGCTCGTCCGTCCGGCGATCGACGAGCTCATGCAGGTCACCAAGGCCGACTGGGACATGGACGTCGCTGCGAAGTTCGACCGCGCGAACCACCGGGAGATCTCCCGCGACTCGCTTCCCGAGCCGCCGAGCGTCGCGGCGCTGCCGTCGCAGCTGTTCGATCTTGCGCGTGACCCCGGGGAGACCGTCGACCTCGCAGCGCAGGAGCCCGAGCGGGTGCGGCGGATGGAGGCCGAACTGGCGAGGTGGTTCGAGGAGGTCGAGCTCGAGCGTCGTCGCAGCTCCTAAAGCGGTCGCCTCGGGGCGCCGAAGGTCCGACGGGCGGGAGGCGCATGTCAATTCCACTGTCGACGGTCGTGCCGGGCGGGCTGCACGCAGCCCTGACGGATCGCGCGCGCCGCTTCGACCGCGTCCTGCTCGAGCTGTCGATGAGCGACGCCGTCACCAGCGGTAACCTGGTCGAGGCGCTGCGCGAGATCTGCGCCGCCGCGACGGCGGCCCTCGACGTCGATCGTACCAACGTCTGGCTCTTCGATCACGAGCGCCGGCTGATCCGCGAGGCCGTGGCGGTCGCCGGAGACGGCCCCGGCCTGCCGCCGGCCGAGCTGACCGTCGACGACAACCCGCCCTACTTCGCCGCCCTCGAGCAGGAGCGCATCATCTCCGCCGACGACGCCTGCGGCGACCCGCGCACCGGCCGCTTCGCCGCGAAGTACTTCCGGCCGCGGGGCGTCGCCGCGACGCTCGACGCGCCGATCCGCCTGCACGGCCAGCTGCTCGGCGTCATCTGCAACGAGCAGACCCGGACCACGCGCGCCTGGGACGGCGAGGAGGAGCGCTTCGCCGCGTCGCTCGGCGACCTCGTCGCGCTGGCGATCGTCGCCGACCAGCGCGCCGCCGCCCAGCGCGCGGCGCGCGCCACGGCGCACCGCTACCGGGTGCTGGTCGACGGCGTCCGCGACCTGATCTTCAACGTCGACGGCGCCGGGATGATCACCTCGCTGAACCCGGCGAGCGAGCCGCTGCTGGGCGTCAAGGCGTCCGAGTGGGTCGGCCGTCGCTTCTCGGACCTCCTCCACCCCGACGACGTTCCGCTCGGCGAGGAGCTCTTCCTGCGCTCGCTCACGGGGCATGACGTACCGTACTTCGAGATCCGCATGCGGCACGCGACCGGGCGCCCGGTCTGGTTCGAGTTCGCGGTGTCGATCGAGCGCGAGAACGGACGCGTGCGCAACGTGTTCGGCGTCGGGCGCGAGATCACGGCGCGCAAGATGGTCGACACCCGGCGGCGCGCGCTGGCCGAGATCGGACAGGCGCTCGCCCGCCATGGCGACGACCTCGACGCCGCGCTCGACGCGGTGCACCAGCAGATCGCGCTCGCGCTCGGATGCGCGCGCGTCGCGACCGTGCTCGCCGATCCGGTGAGCGGCTTGCACGCCAAGATCGTACGATGCGGTGGCGACGCCGCGAGCTTTCCGCCGCTCGACCTCGTCGAGCGCGTGCTGTGGAAGGGAGAGGTCGTGGTCGACCACTCCCGCGGCGGCGTCGATCCCGCGACCGGCGGGACGATCGTCCTCGCGACCGTCGCGTGCCCGCTGCGCTCGCCCGAGGGCGTGCTCGGCGCGATCGTGGCCCAGCGCGAGGGGCGCCTCGGGTTCGACGGCGAGCAGATCGACCTGCTCGACCGCATCGCGCGCGAGGTGGTGCTCGCCGTCGCGGCGACGCGCCGACGCAACGAGGCCACCGAGGATGCCGCGGTATCGGCTGCGCTGGCCCGCGTCGGGGAGGAGCTCATCGCGTCGGTGGACATGCCGCTGCTGCTCGAACGCCTCTGCCGCGTCACGACCGAGGTCCTGGGCAGCGACGTGAGCTACACCTTTCTGCGCGACGACGAGCAGGGAGCCTTCCTGCGCACCGCCAGCTTCGGTGATCCGCCGCAGGTCGACGAAGCGCTGCGCACCGTACCGATCCGCGACGCCGACACGCCGGGGCTGGTCGCGGCGCTCGAGCGCGCTCGCGTCCTCGTCCTGCGCCCCGAGGACGGCGTGATCCCGACGCCGCTGTGGGACGTGTACGGGACGCGCTGCACCATCGCGATCGCCCTCGTCCACGGCATCCGGCTCGTCGGCGCACAGGCGGCGTCGTTCCGCCGCGCGGACGGGACCTTCGGGCCGCGCCAGGTGCGCATCGCGCACGGCATCGCCCAGCTCGCGTCGCTGGCGATCGCCAACGCGCGCCTCGTGGGCGAGCTCGAGTCCGCGAGCCGGATCAAGTCCGACTTCGTCGCCACGATCTCGCACGAGCTGCGCACGCCGCTCAACGTGATCATCGGCTACACCGACCTCCTGCTGTGCGAGGACTTCGGCGCGCTCGCCGACCCGCAGGCGGACATCCTGCGCCGGGTGCTCGGCAGCGCCACCGAGCTCCGGCATCTCATCGAGGCGACGCTCGACCTGAGCCGTCTCGAGAGCGGTACGGTCGCGCTGCGGATCGAGGACGTCGACCTTCGCACCTGGCTCGCCGAGGTCCGCGACGAGACCGCGCCGCTGTGCGATCGCAAGCCCGACCTCGACGTGCGCTGGCACGCCGCGGTGCCCGACGCGCCCGTTCGCTGCGACGCGGTGAAGCTCAAGGTGATCGTCAAGAACCTGATCGGCAACGCGCTCAAGTTCACGCAGCAGGGCTGGGTGACGGTCGCGCTCGAGGTGACGGACGGCACGCTGACGATCACCGTGGGCGACACCGGCATCGGCATGACCCCCGAGGTGCGCGGCGTGATCTTCGACGCGTTCCGCCAGGGCGATCCGTCGCTCACGCGCTCGTACGGCGGCGTCGGGCTCGGGCTCTACATCGTGCGCCGTCTGGTCGAGTCGCTGCACGGGCAGATCACCGTCGAGAGCGCGCCCGGGGCCGGCTCGACCTTCCGCGTCACGGTGCCGCTCGACCCGCGCGTCCCGGCGATCGGCGCGGAGCCCGCTGTCGGCGCGGAGCCTTGAGGAGGAGCGTCCCGGCCGCATAGGGTGCGGCCATGCCACATCGGGTGATCGTCTGGGGAACGGGCAACGTCGGCGTGCCGGCGTTGCGCATCGTCATCGGCAACCCGGCGCTCGAGCTTGCCGCCGTCGTCGTCTCGAACCCGGCCAAGGTCGGCAAGGACGCCGGCGAGCTGTGCGGCCTGCCGCCGACCGGCGTGCGCGCGACCAGCGACGTCGCCGCGGCGCTCGCGAGCGGCGCCGACGCGGTCGCCTACTGCGCGTCGGGCGACTTCCGGCCGACCGAGGCGATCGACGACATCGAGCGCTGCCTGCGCGCCGGGCTGAACGTCGTCTCGACGTCGGTCTACCCGCTCTACGACCCGACCTCGGCGCCCGAGGAGCTGCGGGCGCGCATCGGAGCCGCGTGCCGCGACGGCGACGCGTCGATCTTCGTGTCCGGCATCGACCCGGGCTTCATCAACGACGTGATCCCGGTGCTGCTCGCGGGTCTCTGCGAGCGGGTCGACGAGATCCGCGCCTTCGAGCTGTTCAACTACTCGAGCTACGCGCAGGAGGACGCGGTGCGGAACCTGGTCGGCATGGGGCAGCCGATGGACGCGACGCCGCCGATGCTGATCCCCGGCGTCCCCAGCATGGTGTGGGGCGGACCGATCCGGCTCATGGCGCGCGGCCTCGGCCTCGAGCTCGAGGACATCCGCGAGACGCTCGAGAAGCGCGCCTTGCCCCGCACCGTGACGACGCAGCTCGGCCGCTTCGACGAGGGCACGATGGGCGCCTTCCGGCTCGAGATCCAGGGCATCGTGAACGGGCGCCCGCTGCTGGTGATCGACCACGTGACGCGCATCGTGAACGACATCGCGCCCGACTGGCCGGTGCCGAAGGGCGACGGCGCGCACGGCGTCAAGCTCACGGGGCGCCCCAACCTGACGGTGATCTTCGAGCCCGAGGACGACCAGGGCAGCGCCGCCGGCGGCGGCAATACCACCGCCGCCGCGCGCATCGTCAACGCGATCCCGTTCGTCTGCGCGGCGCCCGCCGGGATGCTCGACGCGCTGCAGGTCCCGCTCGCGACCGGCCGTGGGCTCGTGCGATGAGCGGCCCGGCGCGCCGCGCGCACACCCCCCGCGTCGCCGCCCGCCTGCTCGCGGCGCTCCTCGCGCTCGCTGCGGCGGGCGCGCGCGACGCGGCCGCGCGCGACGTGGTTCTGGTGCTCGACGCCTCCGGCTCGATGTGGGGCAAGGCCGGCGGGGAGAGCAAGATCGAGGCGGCGCGCCGCACGCTGCGCGGCACCGTCGAGAAGCTGCCGCCCGACGTCACGCTCGCGCTGGTCGCCTACGGGCACCGGCGCGACGGCGACTGCACGGACATCGAGACGCTCGTGCCGCTCGGCGGCGAGCGCACCGACCTGGTCGCGCGCGTCGACGCGCTCAAGCCGAAGGGCAAGACGCCGATCACCGGCGCGCTGACCCAGGCGATCGCGCTGGTTCGCGAGCGCGACGCCGCCGCCACCGTCGTGCTGGTGAGCGACGGGCTCGAGACGTGCGGCGGCGATCCCTGCAAGCTCGTGCGCGAGGCGCGGCAGGCGGGCGTCGCCATGGTCGTGCACGTGGTCGGCTTCGGCGTCGAGGAGTCCGAGGTGTCGCAGCTCGAGTGCATCGCGCAGGCCGGCGACGGGCTCTACCTCGCGGCCGCCGACGCAGCCCAGCTCACGCAGGCGCTCGACCGGGCGATCGCCGCACCCGCCGAGGTGCCGGCGTCGCGCCTGTCGATCGCGGCGCGTGCCAACGGCGAGCCGGCCGACGCGGTGGTCACCGTTCGCCGCGCCGGCGACCGCGACGAGGTGGCGAGCGGGCGCACGTATCGCGGGCCGGAGACCAACCCGCGCGTGTTCGCCCTCGAGCCCGGCAGCTACGACGTCGAGGTGCGGCCGCTCGGGCTCGACGGCGTCGGGCCGCAGTCGCTCGCGGGGATCGTCGTCGGTGACGGGCAGAAGGTCGAGCGGGTCGCGGAGTTCGGCTTCGGCGAGCTCGCGATCCGCGTCACGCGCAACGGCGCGCTCAGCGACGCGACCGTGAGCTTCTTCCCGGCGGGCGACGCCAAGGCGATCGAGACCGCGCGCACCTATCGCGGCGCGGACACCAACCCGCGCACCGTCAAGCTGCCGGCGGGCACGTACGACGTCGAGCTGAAGGCGATCGAGATCGAGGGCGCACCCGTCGAGCGCCTGACCGGCGTGGTCGTGGGGGGCGGCGGGCGCGCGACGCGCGAGCACGACTTCGCGAGCGGCACGCTGCGCGTCGGCGCGGTCGCGGGCGGCAAGCTCGCGGACGCGGTGGTTCGGGTCTCGGCCCCGGGAAGCAAGACCGCCGTCGCCCAGGGGCGGACGTACGAGCAGGCGCAGAGCAACCCGAAGTCCTTCGAGATCGCGCCGGGGCGCTACGAGGTCGAGGTGACGGCCGTCAAGGGAAAGGACAGGACGCCGCGACGCGTGGCCGTCGAGGTCACACGCGGTGCGACCACCGAGGAGACCGTCTCGCTCGGCGAGTGACCGCGTGAGCGAGAGTTGCGAAGCGCTCCCAGGCGGCGGGCTTCGCCCCGCCTTCGGGCGGTGAAACCCGCGAGCTCACTTCGCCAGCGCGAACGCTCGCCGGCTCAGAGAAGCAGCGCGCGCAGCGTCTCGAGCGCCGGGCGGTGGTCCTCCTCGACCAGGATGCCACGCATGCCGAGGCGCTCGGCGGCGGTGACGTTGCCGTGGAAGTCGTCCAGGAAGACGGCCATCTCCGGGGCGACGCCGCCGACCTGCTCGAGCGCCATGCGGTAGATCCGCGGGTCGGGCTTGCGCACGCCGACGTGGGCGGAGTCGATCACCGCGTCGAACAGCTCGTCGACCGGCAGCATCGCGCGCCAGCCGTCGCCGAACTCGCGCACGTTGTTGGTGACGATCGCCGTCTTGACGCCGCCGGCGCGCGCGTCGCGCGCGATCTGGATCACGTCGGGGCGGATCTTCGCACGCGTCAACGAGCCGAGCGCCTCGAAGAGGTCGATGCGATGGTCCGGCTCGCCGAGGGCGAGGATCGCCTCGCGCGCGTCGGACAGCGACAGCTCGCCGCGCTCGAGGCGGTGCCAGGGGTGGTCGGTGTCGCTGTCGTAGGCGCCGAAGATGAGCTCGAGGACGCGCTCGGCACCGATCCCCTTCTGCTCGCCGAAGGCGCGCACGGCGGCGAACGGCGAGGCCATGAAGACTCCCCCGAAATCGAAGAGGACGGCGTGCACGGATGGCATCGGCGCATCCTCGCGGTTTCGCCGCGCGGTCTCAAGCGCGCAGCGCGTACCGTCCGATGCTGGAGGATGGGTCGAGCGAGCGGAGCGATGGGGAGAAGTCGAACCGGGCGGAGTCGAAGCGCCGGCACCTGGTTGCTGTTGCCGGTGCTGGTGGTGGCGTGCGGTGACGCGACCGCGCCGGAGCAGAGCATGGCCGAGCACGTGGAGTCGCTGCGCGGCGACCCCGAGGCGCTGACGGCGCTGCTGCGCCGGATGCCGAAGGGCGCCGATCTGCACAGCCACCTGACCGGCGCCGCGCGCACCGAGAGATCTGCCTGACCAGCAGCGCGGTCGTGCTCGCCCTCGAGGGGACCGCGCATCCGCTGGCGACCTACCTCGAGCACGACGTCCCGGTCGCGCTCGCGACCGACGACGAGGGCGTGCTGCGCACCGACCCGAGCCTCGAGTACGCGCGCGCCGTGCTCGCACAGGGCATCGACTCCGCGACCCTCAAGCGCCTCACGCGCAACTCCCTCGAGTACGCGTTCTTGCCGGGCGAGAGCCTGTGGGCCGAGCGCGGGCGCTACCGGACGCTCGCCAGCCCGTGCGCCGGCGAGCGTGCCGGCGCAGGCGATCCGGCGCCCGCGTGCGCGGGCTACCTGACGGCGAGCCGCCGCGCCGAGCTGCAGTGGCGGCTCGAGTCGCCGAGCTGCAGTGGCGGCTCGAGTCGCGGCTCGCGAGCTTCGAGGAGACCGCGGGCGGCTGAGCACCGCGATCCTCGCACCGATCCGGCTCGTCCGGTGCGAGAATCGCGATTCGCGACCTACGCCATGGGGGGCGCGCAGCAGTCTGCGGGCTTCGCCGCCACCTCGCCCGTCGCCGTCTTCGGCTGCTGGGCGAGGAAGTCGCGCAGCGCGGGGTCGGCCGCGGTCTCGGCCTCGACGTCCGCGAGCAGCGTGTACATCTCCCAGCGCACGCCGTCGCGGTCGGCGATCCAGAACTTGTCCGCCTTCGCGTAGCAGCAGGTCGTGCCCTCCTGCTGGAAGAGCGGGACCTCCTGGTTCTTGACGCGCACCATCTCGGACGCGACGTCGCCCGTGCTCGGGTAGCGGATGCCGAGGTGGCTCAGGGTCCCGGGCTCGCCGCCGACGTTGAGCGACAGGATCACCGGCGGGTCGGCGATCTCGAATTTCGCATAGTCCGGACGGACCTTCGCCGGCTCGAGGCCGAGGATCTTGCGGTACTGCTCGACCGCCTCGGGGATGCTGCGGACGTAGACGGAAACGTGAAACGTGTTGGCCATGGGCTCGTCCTCCATATCGATGATCTTCGATATTGCGGGGGACATCGATACATGTCAATATGCTCGCCATGACGACGGCGAAGAGTCCGATCCCCTGCTGCCCGCCGGTGCTGAACGCCCGCTTCGGCGACGCCGACGCGGACGCGCTCGCCATCGCGTTCAAGGCGCTCGCAGACCCTGCGCGCCTGAAGCTGCTGAGCTTCATCGCGGCGCAGGAGGGGAGCGAGGCCTGCGTCTGCCACCTGACGGGTCCCGTCGGGCTGTCGCAGCCGACGGTCAGCCACCACCTGAAGCTGCTGCACGAGGCCGGGCTCCTCGAGCGCGAGAAGCGCGGCGCCTGGGTCTACTACCGGATCGTGCCCGAGCGGCTCGAGGCCCTGCAGGCAGCGCTGGCCGTGCCGCGCCGCGAGCGCCGTGGCGCCGCGCGTACACCCGGGTGCCTGCCACGGCGACGCGCATGAGCACCGCCGGCTCTTCACCCGCTTCGCCCCCCGCGCGCGCGGCGAGCGGCGCGCCGGCACTGGACGTCGTGCGCCGGCTGTCGTTCCTCGACCGCTACTTGACGCTGTGGATCTTCCTCGCGATGGCCGCCGGCGTCGCCCTCGGCTGGCTCGTCCCGGGCTTCACGCAGGCGCTCGACCGCATGAGCGTCGGAGCGACGTCGATCCCGATCGCGATCGGACTGATCCTCATGATGTACCCGCCGCTCGCGAAGGTGCGCTACGAGGAGCTCGGGCGCGTGTTCCGCAACCGGCGCGTGCTCGTTCTGTCGCTGGTGCAGAACTGGCTCATCGGGCCCGTCCTGATGTTCGTTCTCGCGATCGTCTTCCTGCGCGATCGGCCCGAGTACATGCTCGGCCTGATCCTGATCGGCCTCGCCCGCTGCATCGCGATGGTGATCGTGTGGAACGACCTGGCGCGCGGCGATCGCGAGTACTGCGCCGGGCTGGTCGCCTTCAACTCGATCTTCCAGGTGCTGTTCTTCCCGCTCTACGCGTGGGTCTTCGCGACCGTGCTGCCGTCGTGGCTCGGGCTCGAGGGGGCCGTGGTCGCGATCACCATCGGCGAGATCGCGCAGAGCGTCGCGATCTACCTCGGCATCCCGTTCGCCGCCGGCTTCCTGACGCGGCGCGTGCTCGTCGCCGCGCGGGGAGTCGACTGGTACGAGCGCCGCTTCCTGCCGCGCGTCGCACCGATCACGCTGGTCGCGCTGCTGTTCACCATCGTCGTGATGTTCTCGCTGAAGGGCGAGGCGATCGTCGCGCTGCCGCTCGACGTGCTGCGCATCGCGCTGCCGCTGCTGCTCTACTTCGTCGCGATGTTCTTCGTGTCGTTCTTCCTGAGCCGCAGGGTCGGTGCCGGCTATCCCGAGACGGCGACGCTCTCGTTCACCGCGGCCTCGAACAACTTCGAGCTCGCGATCGCGGTCGCGGTCGCGACCTTCGGCATCCACAGCGGTGCGGCGTTCGCGGCGGTGATCGGTCCGCTCGTCGAGGTGCCGGTGCTGATCGGCCTGGTGCGCGTGGCGCTGTGGCTGCAGCCCCGATTCTTCGCGGGCACGCCGCTCGTCGTGCCGGACCCGCCGTGCGCCACCGCGTCCGCGGTCGGCCGGAGGTGACGCCATGACCCGACGGAGCATCCTGTTCCTCTGCGTCGCCAACTCGGCGCGCAGCCAGATGGCCGAAGGGCTCGCGCGCCGCCGCTTCGGCGATCGCGTGCGCGTGCAGAGCGCCGGCAGCAAGCCGTCGCGCGTGAACCCCTACGCGATCGAGGTGATGCGCGAGCTCGGCATCGACCTCGGCGCGCAGACCTCGAAGTCGGTCGGCACGATCGACCCGGCGAGCGTCGACACGGTCATCACGCTGTGCGCCGAGGAGGTGTGCCCGGTCTTCCTCGCGAAGGTGGAGCGGCTTCACTGGCCGATCCCCGACCCGGCGAGCGACGACCCGTCGCTCGGACGCGAGACGATGCTGGCGCGCTTCCGCGCCGCGCGCGACGAGATCGATCGGCGGCTCGCCCACCTGGCGTGAGGGGCGTTCGCGTCCCTCTGGCTGAGGATCGGCGATCACGTGCGCTCCTCGTCCGGCCACGTGGCGTCCTGCGCGCATCGAATCGACAGCAGCGGTAGCGTGCGGTCCGCGGGCGTCGACGCGACCGAACCGACGCGCTCGGCCCCCATGCGGAGGTAGAAGCCCTCGGCGTGCGGATCCGACGCGATGCGCAGCGCCGACGCGCCGTGCGCGCGGCAGGTCCCGAGGGCGTGGCGGAACAGCGCCGCGCCGTGCCCGCGCCGCATCGCCGGCGGATCGACCCACAGGTGCTCGAGCTCGGCGGCGTCGCCGTCGAGCGACACCGCGTGGAAGCCGACGATCGCGCCGTCGACCTCGGCGCAGAAGTAGAGGTCCTCTGCCAGACGCTCCGGCGTGACGGTCAGGTCGGCGCGCCAGAGCGCGAGGTCGCTCTCGGCGTAGCCCCAGTGACGCTTCGCCGCGTGCGCGAGGTCGGTCAGCCGCGCGACGTCGGTCGCACGGGCGGGACGGATGAGCCGCTCGGCCATCGGTCGCCGAGCGTAGCAGGATCGCGCGGCAGCCGAACCGGCTCGTCGCTCAGGGATAGTCCCACGCGTGGCCGCCCTCTTTCGGCGCGACGTTCAACCGGAGACGCGCCTCGTCGAGCGGAAGATCCAGATACGGCCAGAAGTCCCAGCCGTCGGAGAGGTCCGCGGTGAGCGCGGCCCCGCGCTCGATCGCCTCGAAGAGCTGCGGCGCGACGTGGCCGATCACGCCCTCGCGCGCACCGACGCCGATCGGCGTCACGTCCACGCCGGCGCTGAAGATGCTCACCACGAACATCAGCGTGAAGAAGCCGTGGTCCGGGCGGCGCTCCCGATATCCCGCGATGAACGCGCCGACCAGCGTCTCGCCCTCGGGCGTCGTGTTGTAGCCCGCGAGCACGTGGCTCACGTCGTGGTAGACGCCCGCCTCGGGGAAGCCGCCGGCCTCGCCGGGGAACTTGAAGCCGTTGTCCTGGTAGTGGTGCCAGAGACGCTTGCCGAGGTGGCCTTCGGGCAGCTTCTCGAGTGCGTGGTAGCGCGCGGCGAGCGCCGGATCCTCGGCGAGCCCCTTGAGCCCGAGGAGAGCTTTCGCGACGCCGACGAGCCCCTGGTGCGCGTACTGGTCGCGCAGCATGTCGGGCATGTGCCCGTTGCGGAGCACGCAGAGCTTGTAGAGCAGGATGTCGTGGCTCGCGAGACGCCTCAGCGCGCGCAGCGCCGGGGTCTCGACCCCGAGGGCCGCCGCGAAGCGATCGACCAGCTCTGCCTGCGCGGGCGGCGGCTCGCCCGCCGCCATGCTGACGACGATCATCCCCTGCACGAGCTGGCGGCGGATCTCGGGTCGCGCGAGCGCGGCCGCCAGTGCGTCGGGTGCGATCTCCGCGACCCGGTCGACGTCGAGGCTCGTGCCGAGCAGGACCCGCTGCGCGGCGTCGATCAGCGCGCGCGCCGGCGGCGCGATCTCGCCCGGCGCGCGGGCGACCATGGCCATCGCACGCAGGCCGGCCTCGGCTTCCTCGGGCGTCGGTCTGAGCAGCTTCATGACACCTCCCGGCTCGGATCATCGGCGCTCGAGCGACGCGTCTGAAGTCACGCTCGGGGCTGCTTCGCTCGCTCGCTGCCGCGCGACCGGACGCGCCGCGACGACGGCGCGACCGCGGCGCAGGATTCGCGCTCGACGAACTCGGCGCGCAGCGGTGGGAACGGCGGCACCTCGGCCGCGCCCTCGATGCGCGCGATCAGGTTCTCGAGCGCGGCCCGCCCGACCGCGAGATAGTCGTGACGCACGACGCTGAGCGGCGGCCGGTACGACTGCTCCCACGCCGAGTCGCCGAAGCCGACGACCGAGACGTCCTGCGGGATGCGCAGGCCGCGCTCGCCGATGACGCCGAGTGCGGCCGGGGTGAGCCCCTCGCTGCCGGGAACGATCGCCGTCGGCGCCGGCCCCGTCGCGAGCAGCGCGGCGAGCCGCTCGCGGCATTCGTCCGGGCCGTCGGCGTGCAGGACGAGACCCTCGTCGAGCACGGCGTCGACCTCCGCGAGGCTCTGCTGGAGGGCCTCGATGCGCGCGCGCTGGGCGAAGGACAGCAGCCGCGCGTCGCGCTCGACGTGCGCGACGTACGCGATCCTCCGGTGGCCGAGCGCGACCAGACGGCGAAATGCGGCCGTCGCCGCGCGACGCTCGCTGGTCTCGGCGGCGCTCGCCCGCTGCCGCGCGCCGCCCGCCTCCGGGGCCGGCTCTGGCACGATCGGGACCCCCGCCGCGACGAAGCCCGCGAGGCGGCTCTGGCGGCAGAGCGGCCCGGCGATCACCAGCCCGTCGATCGCCTCGGCGTGCAGGCGATCGAGCTGCTCGTCGATCACGCTCTGCGAGTTCTGCCCGTCGCACACGAGCAGCACGTAGCCGTGCCGCCGCGCCACGTCGCCCGCGCCGCGCAGCCACGGGCCGTACAGCGGCAGGCCGAGATCGGGGATCATCACGCCGACGATGCGAGCGCTCGCACCGCGCAGCATCCGCGCGGCGCGGCTCGGCCGGTAGCCCAGCTGCTGTGCTGCGGCCAGCACGCGCTCACGGGTATCCGACTTCACCAGCTCGCCCGAGCCGAGCGCGCGCGAGGCGGTGATCGCGCCGACGCCGGCGAGCCGCGCCACCTCGCGGATGGTCGGCTTGCGTGCCGTGCGGCGGCGCTCGGCCTCGCTCGCCACGCGGCGATCCTCGGGACGGGTGGTCACGCGGTCTCCCTTTACGTCGTGTCAGCGCCGCGAGCGACCGTTCGACCCCCGGCACGGCGCACGCCGCGTGGACGGCGTTGACAGCGAGCGCGCTCGCAATTTATGACAACGTTACCATGACAACGTTACCATTCAGACGTCACAGCCGCCCGGCGCACGCCGCGCACCGTCTCGTCGTTCTGCTCGCGCTCGCGCTCTGCGCCGCGACGACCGCTCCGCGCGACGCCGCCGCCGGCGCGACGGGCTGCCGCGCCGCGGGGTACGAGCTGCGCGACCGCACCGCGCTCGCGACCGTGCGCGAGGCGATCGACGACGCCTGCCCGTGCGCAGGGTTCAGCGGCACGCCGGGCAACGACCGCAGCGCCTACCGGCGCTGTGCGCGCCAGGTCCGCGACGCGGCGCTCGCCGCCGGCACGCTGCGCCGCGAGTGCCGCATGGCGGCGACGCGCGCCTACTCGGACACCACCTGCGGAACGACCGGACGCGTCGCCTGCGGCCGGGTGACGCCCGCGGCGCGAGCGCGACCGGCCACCTGCCGGATCGCGTTTGCCGAGAGCTGCCGCAGCGGCGGCGCCTACACCGAGACCGCGTGCAGCGGCGAGACGCACTGCTCCGACGTGATCGAGGAGACCGGCGGCACCTGCGTCGCGACGCAACGCAGCGCCTACGCGCCCGGCTGGTCGGCAGTGCACGCCGACGCCGCGAACACCGACTACTCGCCCGTCGACGGTGCGACCGAGCTGACCCTCCGCTGGCAGATCCGCCTCGACGGCGCGATCAACCTCGGCCCGACGATCGGCCCCGACGGCCGCGTGTACGTGACCGACAACTCGAACGACGCCGGCTGTCACCTGCACGTGCTCCACGGCGCGAGCGGCCGGACGATCTGGTGCTCGTCCGAGGTCGACCGCTTCGCGGTCGCGTCGTCGCCGCTGCTCGACCGCGACGGACGCATCTTCCTCGCCGATGGCAAGGCGATGCACGCCTTCGACCGCGACGGCAACGTGCTGTGGAAGACGCCGATCGTCGGCGTGCCGCTGTCCGCGCAGTTCACGCCGGAGGGACGCCTCATCTTCATCACGCACATCGGGCGCATCTACGTGCTGCGCCGCGAGACCGGAGCGCCGATGCTGCCGCCGCTCGAGCTGATCCCCGGCCGCACCTGGACGCCCGCCGAGAGCATGGCGGCGTGCCTGCAGGGTCGCGACGGCTGCCCGAGCGCCAACACGCTCGCGGTCGACCAGGCGACCGGCCGCTTCTTCTTCACCTTCTTCGCGCCCGGCGCACCGCAGGCCGGCATGCGCGCGATGCACTACGGCGAGGATCCGACGCCTGCGCTCACCGCCGTGTGGAGCAACGACGATCTGCCCGGCGGCAGCGCTTCGAGCCCGAGCCTCTCGGCCGACGGGACGCGCCTCTACGTCACCGACAACGTGGATGCGATGCACGCGCTCGACGCCGCGACCGGTGAGCGGATCTGGCGCTTCCCGATCGGCGGCGCGCCCGGCGGCAGCCCGTCGCTGTCACCCGACGGGATCCTGATGCCCTCTGGCTCGGCACAGGGCGTGATGCTCGCGCTGCGCGACGACGGTCCGTCGGCGAGCCTGCTCTGGCGCGACGAGACGATGCTCAATCGCGGCGTGCCGACGCAGGCCGCGGGCGGCATCTCCTACGCGACCGTGAGCGCCGGCGGGTACCTGAACGACCTCGTCGTGCTGGACACCGCGACCGGCGCCGTTCTCGACCGCGAGCGGCTACCCGGCAGCACGGTCTTCACGGTCGGGACGACCGTCGGGCCCGACGGCACCGTGTTCGTCCCGACCTTCCTCGGTCACCTGTTCGCGTACGCGCCGGGCTGAGCGTCTCGAGCGGCCGGCCGGCGCGACGCGTCACTTCGGCGCGAAGCGCTGGCCGCCGTCGAGGCGGAACGTCGAGCCGTTGAGCATCGGGTTCTCGAAGATCGCGCGCGCGAGGTGCGCGTACTCCTCGGGCTGGCCCATGCGCTTCGGGAACGCCGCGTCGCGGGTGAGGCCGTCCTCCATCTCCTTCGGGATGCCGCGCGTGAGCCCGGTGTGGAACAGGCTCGGCGCGATCGTCATCACGCGGATGCCGAGGCTGCCGAGGTCGCGCGCCATGGTGAGCGTCATGCCGGCGATGCCCGCCTTCGCCGCCGAGTACGCGACCTGCCCGATCTGGCCCTCGAAGGCCGCGATCGACGCCGTCATGACGATCACGCCGCGCTCGCCGTTCTCGTCCGGCTCGTTCTTGCTCATGCGCTCGGCCTGCAGGCGCGCGACGTTGAAGCTCGCCACCAGGTTCAGGTCGATCACGCGCTGGAACGCGTCGAGTGGGTGCGGGCCGTCCTTGCTCAGCGTGCGCTTCGCGACGCCGCCACCCGCGGTGTTGAGCCCGAAGTGCAGCGCGCCGAGGTCGTCGGCCGCCTGCTTGATCGTCGCCTCGGTGCCGGCGAAGTCGGTCACGTCGCACGGGTAGAAGCGCGTACCGCCGCCGATCTCCTTCGCCGTCTCGTCGCCCTTCGAGCGCGCCAGGTCGAGAATCGCGACCTGCGCGCCCGCGCGAACCAGCATCTCCACGGTCGCGCGCGCCATGCCCGACGCGCCGCCGACCACCATCGCCTTCTTGCCGCTGATCTTCATGCCTGTTTGTTTCGCACAGGTCGGCGGCCGCTGTCGATTTCGCCGGCCGCCGCTCGACCAGCAGCAGACACACCGAAGAGGAGAGATCTCACATGGCGCGCTACGTCGATGGATTCGTGATCCCCATCCCCGAGAAGAACGTCGATGCCTACCGCAAGATGGCATCGCGGGCCGGCAAGGTCTGGATGAAGCACGGCGCCCTCGCCTACCTCGAGAGCGTCGGCGAGGACCTCGCACCGGAGTTCGGCATGCCGTTCCCGAAGCTCGCGAAGACCAAGCCGGGCGAGACGGTGATCTTCGCGTTCATCGTGTTCAAGTCGCGCGCGCACCGCGACAAGGTGAACGCGGCCGTGATGAAGGACCCGGCGCTCCACCAGGGTCCGAAGGAGATGCCGTTCGAGATGAAGCGCATGACCTACGGCGGCTTCACGGCGCTCGTGGATCTGTGAGTGAATGGCTCGTTCACCGCGGCGCGGGCGTCGAACGACGGTGCGCGTCGCGGCGGGCGAGCACGCGATCAGAGCCAGCTCTCGGTGCGCAGGCCACGCACCGATCGGAAGTGGCGCACGTTGCTGCTCACCAGCGTCACGTCGAGCGCCAGCGCGTGCGCGGCGATCAACGTGTCCAGCTGGCCGATCGGCGTACCGGAGGCAGCGAGCCCGGCAGCGATGCGGCCGTAGCGATCTGCGGCCAGGGCATCGAACGGCTCCACGACGATCGGGGCGACGAAATCGTCGATCATCCGGAACAGCCGCTTCGAGCGACGCTTCTCAGCACCGTAGCGCAGCTCGGCGAGCACCAGCGAGCTGATGCAGAGGGAAGATGGGCGCTGCTCGAGGACCCGGCTCGCGACGGCGCCCATGCCACGGAGCGCGAAGCTCACGGTGTCGGTGTCGAGCATGTAGCGCGCGCTCACGCGAAGGGGTCCTTTGCCTTACGAATCTGCGCAGGTGCCGGCCGCTGGATCTCTTCGGGCCACGCCCCCAGGGTACGGACGAACGTCTCCGGCCATGCATCCACCGGCTCGAGGATCACCCGTCGTCCCTCTCGGCGAACGAGCACCTCCGTGTGGTCGGCCGGAAAGCGACAGTCTTTCGGCAGGCGGACGGCCTGGCTGCCGCCGTTCTGGAAGAGCTTGGCACGCGTCGGGTTCACGCCTACGGCGTATATACCTCGGTCTATACTCAGACAACGGTGGGCGGCGGAAGCGTTGCGCATGTGCGAGAGTCGCCGCCGCCTCCGCGCCGAGCAATGCTCCGCCGCGCAAAAGCGCACCGAGATTTCGCCGAAGCGGCGGCGCGGGTCCCCCGACGCGCTGGTCCGTTCCCGTCCCATTGGCTTCCGCGGTGCGCAGGCCGGCGGGCAGCAGGGCGGCGACCATGTCCTTCAGCTTGGCGCCCTCCTGCACGGCGCGGCGCTTGATCTCCTTCACCAGGTCGTCGGGCAGCTCGAGGGTGGTCTTCATCCAGTCAGCTTCCTGGGAGCCCAGCTTCTGGTCAATGTCCGCGGTCAAAGTCCGCGGTCAGAGTCCGCGGTCAGAACTGGGTCGTGTGACTGCCGCGCAGCATCACCTCGCGTCGTGGAAGATGATGCCGAGCGTGCGGCGGCTTCCCGAGCGCAGCTCGCTCACGCCGTGGCGCACGTTGACGCGGTAGAAGCCGCGCGTGCCGCGCACCGGGCGGTGGTGCACGGCGAACGCGACCGCGTCGCCCTTGCCGAGCGCGACGACGTGCGCGCGCGACTGCATGCGCGGCCGCTGCTCGGTGAGGACGAACTCACCGCCTGTGAAATCGCGGCCCGGCTCGGACAGCAGGACCGCCACCTGGATCGGGAAGACGTGCTCGCCGTAGAGGTCCTGGTGGAGGCAGTTGTAGTCGCCGGCCTCGTAGCTCAGCAGGAGCGGCGTCGGGCGGCGCTGGCCGGCGCCGTGGCAGCGCGCGAGAAACTCGTCGTGCGTCGACGGATAGCGCACCGCGCTGCCCAGCGACTCGCTCCAGGTGTTCGCGATCGGCGCCAGGCGCGGATAGAGCGCGCTGCGCAGCGCCGCGACGAGATCGGGCAGAGGATAGGCGAAGTAGCGGTACTCGCCGCGGCCGAAGCCGTGGCGCGCCATCACGACGCGGCTCCGGAAGACGTCGTCGCACGCGTAGAGTGCGGCGATTGCGTCGCACTCGCCCGCGGTGAGGAGACCTGCGACGACCGCGGAGCCCTGTGCGTCGAGCTCCGCGGTCACCTGCGTCGTGACGAGGCGCTCGATCCTCGCCTCGACGTCGGCGTCTGCGCCGGCGCCGACGCCGACGGTGATCACCGCGGACCGTCGATCGCGCGACGCGCTCACAGCGCGCCCTCGAGGCCGAGCAGGTGCGCCTTCGCCTCGCTGCCGCCCCGATACTGGCCGATGCCGCCGCCCGACGGCAGGACGCGGTGGCACGGCACGACGATCGGGATCGGGTTGGTCGCGAGCGCCGTACCGGTGGCGCGGAACGCGGCCGGGCTGCCGGCGCGCGCGGCGATCTCGCGGTACGACGCCGTGCTGCCGTACGGGATCGCCGCCGTAGCGCGCAGCACCTCGCGGCGGAAGCCGGCCGTCAAGCACCAGTCGAGCGGCAGGTCGAAGTCGCGCCGCCGGCCGCCGAAGTACTCGTCGAGCTGCAGGCGTGCGCGGTGCAGCGACGCGCGCGGCGCCGTGAGGACGCGCGGCGACACGCGCGCCGCAAGCTCGGCGAGCACCTGCTCCTCGCCCTCCGCCGGCAACCCGAGACGCACCAGCCCGGCGAGAGTCGCCCCCAGGACGAGCGTCCCGAGCGGCGAGTCGTGGCGCTCGACGCTCACGTCGACGAGGCCTTCCACCGACGCACGATCGGCGAGCGACGCGCGCAGCCGCTGCCACGTGCCGGCGTCGGGCTCGGACCTGCGGTCGTCTCGCAGCGCCGCCTCGAGCGCGGCTCCCTGATCCTCGCTTCTCTTCTTCATGTCCTTCGGACGGTCGAGGACGCGGGTTCGTGAGATCGTCGCGACGACGAGACTCCCAGCTCCTGCTCGAGCCGCGCGAGCCCCTCGAAGACGTTGCGGCGCGCCGCGGCCTCGCTGGTGTCCATCACCTGCGCGATCTCGCGATGCGACAGGTCGGCGGCGTAGCGTAGCGTGACGGCACGACGCTGCTTCTCCGGGAGACGCGCGACGCGTGCCCACAGCGCGACGTCGCGCGGACCCTGCTCGTCTGCGTGCGCGAGCGCCGCGATCTCTTCCACCGCCTCCGGCGCACGCACCGCAGCACGGTGCGCGTCGATCACCTTGCGCGCCGCGATCGCGAACAGCCAGCCGCGGATCGCGCCCGCGTCGCGCACCTCGGCGTATGCGCGCAGCGCTGCGAGCATCGTCTCCTGGAAGCAGTCCTCGCCGCGCTCTGCGCCCGCCTCGGCGACGCAGTAGCGCAGCACCGCACGACCGTGCTGCTCGACGACGTGCTCGAACGGCGGCAGCGCGTGCGCCGGCCTTCGCGGTGAGGCGGTTCGACTCGACATTCCGTCAGGACGCGCGGCCACGTCGGTTCGTGAGATCCTCGCCGCGAGAAATCATCGGGTCGCGTGGATCGTCTCGCCTTCCTTGATCGTCTCGAGCACCCGGATGTCGCGGATCGCGCCGACGTCGGTGCGCAGCGGATCGGCCGACAGCACCACGAAGTCCGCGAGGAGACCTTTCGCGATGCGACCGCGACGCGTCTCCTCGCGGAACTGCCACGCGGGTCCCGTCGTGAGAGCCTGCAAGCCCTGGTACGCGTCGACACGCTGCTCGGGTCCGACGACGACGCCGGACTTCGACGTGCGCGCCATCGACGTCCACAGCATCAGCATCGGGTCGAGCGGCGTCACGTTGAAGTCGCTGTGGTTCGAGACCACGAGCCCCGCATCGAACGCGGCCTTCATCGGGCTGATCAACGCCGCTCGCTCGGCACCGAGGTTGGCGCGGTGGACGTCGCCCCAGAAGAAGGCGTGGTTGGTGAAGTAGCTCGGGCTCATGCCGAGGGCGCGATATCGGGGCAGCTGGTCCGGACGCTGCAGCTGCGAGTGGATCACCACCGTGCGCTTGTCGTCGGCCGCGCGGATGCCGGCCTTTTCCACCGCCTCGATCGCCTGGTCGATCGCCGCGTCGCCGTTCGCGTGCACGAAGATCTGCAGGCCCGCCGCGTTCGCCGCGGCGACGGTCGCGAAGAACGCGTCCTTCGGCTGCGTCGTCTCGCCGCGCCAGTCCCTCTCGCCGCCGGGGCCGCCGGTCAGGAACGGCGTCGTCAAGTAGGCCGTCTTGCCCTGCGGCGAGCCGTCCTGCGTGATCTTGACGCCCTGCAGCTTCAGACGTCCGTTCCACGTGCCGAAGGGGAACTCCGGCTTGCCGAGCCAGTCCTTCATGTCGACGAAGGCGGGCAGCGCGACGACGTCGAGGAAGAGCCGGCCCTGCGCCGCCGCTTGCTGCAGGAAGCGGATCGACGCGAGGCCCGTGAAGCCCTCGTTCGCGACCGTGTAGCCGCTCTGCGCGTAGAGCATCTGCGCCGGCTGCAGCAGCTCGAGCTTCTCGGCGTCGCTCGGCTGCGGCAGGCGCATGAACGCCGGGAAGAACGCGGTCTCCACGAGAAGTCCCGCCGGCTCCTTGCCGTCCGGCATCCGCGCGATCACGCCGCCCTCGGGTGTCGCCGTGTCGGCGGTGATGCCGGCCCACGCGAGTGCCTGCGAGTTGAGGACCGCGCCGTGCAGCGAGACGTGCAGCAGCATCACCTTGTGGCGCGGGAAGGCGGCGTCGAGATCCGCGCGCGTGATGTCGCGCCCTTCCGCGAGCCCGCTGCGGTCGTAGCCCCAGCCGACGATCCACCCGTCCTCGGGAATCTTGCGCTCGACCTGGAATGCTTTCAGCGCGGCGATCGTCGAGGGAATGTCGGTCGCGGGGCCGACCGGCGGGTTGCCGACGTTCACCAGCCTCGTGAGCGAGGGCGCGTTGATGAAGTGGCTGTGCGCATCGACGAACCCCGGCAGCATCGTCTTGCCTTCGAGGTCGCGGACGACGGTGCTCGGCCCCTTGCGCGCGAGCGCCTCGTCCTTCGCGCCGACGAACGCGATCTTGCCGTCCTCGACCACGACCGCCTCGGCGTAGGTCGGACGTGGGCCGTCCATCGTCAGGATCGGACCGCCGTGGAGGATCAGGTCGGCGCCGGCGCCCGCATCGTCTGCGCGCGCGCTCGACGCAGCGAAGGCGAGCGCGATCGCCAGCAGCACGATGGTGCGCGTCATGACGCGCGACCGCGCGCGAGCACGCCGGCGATCCGCCGCAGCTCCGCATCGCGCTTGCGCGCCAGCAGCTCCGAAGCCGTCTTGCCGCTCGCGTCCGGGATGTCGCCGCGCGCGCCGTGGTGCGCGAGCAGCGCGAAGTGACGCGGCTCGCTGCCCTTCTTCAGCATGTAGTGCAGCGCCGTCATGCCGCGGCTGTCGCGGAAGTCGGGGTTCGCACCGTTCTCCAGCAGCAGGCGCGCCGGCTCGAAGTGGCTCACCTTCACCGCGCCGAGGAACGGCGTCTCGTCCTCCGCGACCGACTCGATGTCGGCGCCGTTCGCGAGCAGCAGCCGGATCGCGGCGAGGTCGTCGTGGAACGAGGCGGCGAACAGACAGTGGTTCGGGTCGGAGCCGCGTTCGAGCAGGTGCTTCGCGAGCTTCAGGTTCCGGCCGCGCGAGATCGCGTACCAGAGCGGCGTCGCACGCCACGCGCCCTCGCGGAAGGCCTCGAGGTTCAGGTCGAGGCCGGCGTCGAGCAGGACGTCGGCGGTGAGGATCGAATCGGCCGGGCGGAGCTTGCGCTTCGCGACGTCGACGCCGCAGCACAGATGCAGGAGGTTGCGGCCGCGTTCGTCGCGGTAGGCGAGGAGCGCGGGCGCGCTCTGCAGCATCGCGACGACGTCGGCGACGCGCAGGTCGAGCACGGCCTTCACGAGTGCGGTGCGCGACGGCTTCGCAGCGCGGGCCGGCTTCGTGTTGCTTGACGCGTTCGGTGCGCCGCTGCGCGTCTCACCGCCGCGGGCAGCGCCGCGCGTCTCGCCGCCGCTGCGGCTAGCCATGATCGAGCACCAGCGCACCGGTCGCGATCCGGGCCAGCGTCTCGATCAGGAACTCGCGCTCGCGCGCCTGCACGCGCGCCGCGAGGGCGGCGACGTCGTCACCCGGCTCGACCGGCACGCGACACTGCGCGACCACCGCGCCCGTGTCGTAGTCGGCGTCGACCAGGTGGATCGACACGCCCGTCTCGCGCTCGCCCGCGGCCAGCACCGCCGCGTGCACGTGGTTGCCGTACATCCCCTGGCCGCCGAACTTCGGCAGCAGCGCCGGGTGCGTGTTGAGGATGCGGCCGCGATACGCGGCGAGCACCTGCGGGCCGAGCTTCTTCATGTAGCCCGCCAGCAGCACCACCTCGACGCCGGCGTCGCGCAGGGTCGCGAGAATCGCCGCGTCGAGCGCGGCCGGGTCCGGGTGCGTGACCGACGAGAGCTGCACCGCATCGACGCCCGCCGCGCGCGCGCGGCGCAGCGCGCCCGATCCCGAGTTGTTGCTGATCACGACCGCGACCGCCGCGGGCAGGCGGCCGCTGGCGGTCGCGTCGAGCACGGCCTGCAGGGTCGTTCCTTCGTGCGAGGCGAGAGCGCCGATTCTCATCAGGGGCACGGGGTACGGTCATACACGAACCGGCGGCCGCAGCACGATTGAGCATTGGTGCCCGCGCGACCTGCGCCGGGTCGCTCACGTCGAGGGCGTGCGTCGTCACGCGACCGCCGCTCTCGCGGATGCGCGTCGCGACGCTTTCGAGCTTGTCCCGAGCGCGCGACGAGGGCGAGCTCCGCGCCACGCCTGGCCGCGGCGACGGCCGTCGCGGCGCCGATCCCGCTCGACGCGCCTGTGATCAGCAGCTTCCCTCCGGCCCACTCCATCGCGTCCCCGCGGTCTTCCCTCGCTGTGGCCGGAAGAAACCATGCCGACGCGCCGCGCGGATGCCAGCGAGCTACAGCGCCTGACCCGCCGGAAGTGGTGCCCCGTCGCTAGAGGCTCGTCGCCTTCCCGCGCGCCGCGAGCGCGTCGTCGAAGACCTCTTGACGGGACCCAGCGCCTGGGCGAACTCGAGCTGCTCGCCCTCGCAGCCCTTGCAGTAGATCAGGCGCCAGCCGTTCGAGCGGCCCTCGGTGATGCCGTTGCTGTTCGCGTCGAGCGGTGCGGCCTGCCGCTCCTGCTCGCTGGTCACCGTGACGACGCGGTTGGCCTTCACCTGCGTCATGCCGCGCTTCGCCGACTCCGCTTCGAGGTCGGCGATGAACTGGTTGAAGTCGACGTCCTCGTGCAGGTGGAAGCAGATGTGCATCATGCCGGAAACGCCGGGCTCATGTGGCCGAGCGGCTCGACGAAGCTCGCGCCGCTGCCCGCCGGCTGCGTCGCGTCGCGGTACTGCAGGAGCTCGATCACGACGTTGTCGAACTGGATGAAGCGCACGTCGAGGCGCTGCACGCCGCCCTTCAGGTCGGGGATGCCCATGGTGCGCGGGTTGACCTGCCGCCGGCGCGATTCGATCTCCTGATCGGTGAGCAGCGTGTCGTGAATGCGCTCACCCTGGAAGTCGCCGTCGCGCATGATCTCCGTGCCGCCGAGGACCTCGGTATAGAACTCGAAGGCGCCGACTCATCTGCCGAGCACGACGTCGATCCCGCTCATGACGAGCGCGAACTTCTTGCCGGGAAGCTTTCCGACGCGCTCCGTCAGGCAGCCCCTATCCAAGGCAACGATCTGTGACGCATTGGCGACCGAGTCCTTCGAGAGGCCGGTAAGCTTCGAGGACAAGAGCACATTTCCAGGGGCGTCCGCCCAGGCCAGGTTGCTGGTCAGCGGGATGCATACGACCGTCGCGAGTCTGCTGCGATTCAACGCGTCGCCTTGGACGACCACGATGGGCCGCCGAAATCCCGGACCCGAACCGGCCGGCTCCGGAAGCTCCGCCCACCAGATCTCGCCTTGCGCGGCTTCTACCACTCGCTCCGCGCCAGCCGGCGGCGTGCGGCCTCCGACACGAACGGATCCGTGGGCTCTTTCAACCGGTCGACGACCCCGTTCATCGCCTCGGTGACCTGATCGGGGGCGTGTCGGGCAAGGTACTCGGACAGCGCATCTGCATACAGCTGACTGCGCGACTTCCTGGTCCGTCGCGCTTGGCGATCCGCCTCGCGAAAGACTTCATCGGGCAGCGACACCGCGGTCTTCATACCTTTGGTATAACCGAGGAGACTGTGCCGTGACAAGCGAAGCGCCACCGCGACGCGTCCTCGCATCCGAGTGATTCCAGCCTCGGATGTCGGCGAGGGCAGCGTCGATGTCGCGCGCGTTGCTCGCCGATCAACTTCGGTAGAGCGACGACGCCGCCGCGAGCGAGTTCTGCAATGACACCTCGCGCGGCGGTGGCGACACGAGCCCACCTCCTGCCCGGCACGGGCTTGGCCGCCGCAAAGACGATGGCATCCACCTGTTTGCGTGACGGGCTCTCACGGCGACTCAACGAGCGCCAGAGTTGCGTCCAGGGAGCGACGGTTCACCAGAGGATCGGCGTGCCTGTGCAGCCGAATCCAGCGGTCACCATCGCGGCGAAACACCTGCGTCGTGCGCAGCGTCCATGCATGCGGCTCGGTCCGGCCCGCGAAGGTGACCTGGTTGCGCTCGATCATGACGAGGACGAGCAGTCCGTCCGACGCAAAGCTCCGGACGACCTCGCAGTGTCCGGAGCCACCGGCGAAGCTCGAGCCGACACGCTTCTGACGGGCCGCCAGCTCCGGCCCGCCCACCCCGGCTTCCCCTCCGAAGGGACCGAAGAGCGTCATGTCGGTGGCCTGGGTCATCGGCCCACCGGCGTCGGGATCGAACCGGCCCTCGATCCATGCTTGACGCTCGGTCTCGAGCGCCCGTACGAGCCCCTGAACTTCCGCGTCGCTGATCTGCATGGGATTCGCCCTCGCTGCGCGCGGCAGCGCCGAGGACCCGGCAGCGGTTGAAGCGAGCGCCGCCGCCGATCGAAGCATGTTGCGCCTGGACCATGGTTTGGACACGGCCTCCACCTCACTTCGCGCGCTCGGGCACGGTTCACAGATGTTGCGCAGGTCGACTCCCGTATCCGTGAACACGCGCTGGAAGTAAGTGCGCATCGTCCTTCATCACGCGCTGCCACACAAGAAACCTCGCTTCGCCCTCTGGCATCCTTGGACGAGCGCAATGCGCGACGAGCCGAGCGCGCAGGCGATCACCGCCCGCGCGCTCGGCTCCTCATCTCGCGCTCAGGGCGTCCCGGCGTCCGCCGGGCACGCGAGCCCGCGGCGCAGCACGTCGGCATCGGCCTTCACCGCGGACACCGCGTCGAGCAGCGACTGGCGGATCGCCTGCGGCACCAGAGCGCGCGCCTGCACGCTGCGCAACCGGCGCTCGTAGCCGTTCAGCCAGGGGCGGACGCGCCGCAGGCGCGCCTGCGAGGTGCGCGTCTTGCCGGTGGCGCAGAGCGCCCCGGACTGCGCGAGGCGCTTCGACGCCATGCCGAGCACCGCGACCAGGCGGTCGCGCATGCGGCCCGCGACCACGCCGGACAGCGTGTCGGCGCGCGCGGCCGTCAAGCGGCAGCCGAGCGACGCGTACGACGCCGGCTCGGCCAGCTCGCCGCACGGCCCCGACGGCGGCGTGTCGGAGATGGTCACGGTGGCGAAGCTGCCGGTGCCGACCGAGGTCGGCGAGTCGAGCTCGCCGTCGTTGACCACCAGCAGCACCCAGTAGGTTCCCGGCGCGGCAAAGGAATGCGCCGGCTGCGGACCGGTCGCCGTCGTGCCGTCCTCGAACAGCCAGCCGTAGGTGAGCGGCGCGCCTTCGGGGTCGCTGCTGGCGCGACCGTCGAACGCGACCGGCTCGCCGACGCCGCCGGCGTACGGTCCGCCGACGGAAGCCTGCGGCGGGGCGTTCTCGAGCGCCGGGCACGGCACCGTCAAGCTGGCGGTGACGCCCGCGACACCGGCTTCGTCGGGCACGGCCACGTCGTGCGTGCCCGGCGCCACGTCCGGAACGGAGACGCCGAAGCCGGTCGCGAACTCGAGCGCGGACCGGGTGGTGAACGAGTCGATCGGCACCAGCTGCTCGTCGACCACGCTGCCGCCGTCGCCGGAGATCCGTACCCGGACCTCGTCTTCCGGATGGACGCTGCGCACGCCGGGCAGCGTCCCATCGGCGAAGTCCCAGCCGAGCGCGGGCGGAACGAGCGCGTGGCCGCCGACCGTCACCTGCACGGGATCGCCAGGGGAGCCGCACGCCGGGGTGAGCGTCAAGGACGGCGCACGCGCCGGCAGGATCTCGACCGAGGTGACGGCCGGCGCGGAGCTGCGCTGCCCGTCGCTCACGACGAGCGTCACGGTGTACGCTCCCGGCGCCGCGTACGCGTGCGACACCGGCGCCGTGGCCGCGACCTCGACGGCCGGCGAGCCGTCGCCGAAGCTCCACGACGCGACGAGCGGCAGGCCGGTCGGGTGCAGCGAGCCGCTCGCGTCGAAATCGACCGACGCCGGCGAGCCGGCAGCGCTCGCCCAGCCGACGTACGGTCCCGACGGATCCGCGACCAGGCCGGACGCCTGACGGTCACGGACGAAGACGTCCGTGATGCCGTTCGCGTCGAGGACCAGGTTGCTCGCGTCCGAGGAGAAGGCGACGAAGCGGCCGTCGCCGCTGAGCGCGATCACCGTCTCGCCCGCGAACGGGCCGGCCGGGCCGCTGCGGTCGTTACCGAGCTCGCCGTCGGTCGAGCGGCTGACGAGCTGCGTCGTGCCGGCGACGCGGTCGCGCACGAAGACGTCCTCCCGCTGGTTGGCATCGTCCACGATCAGGTTCGTCGCGGCGGAGCGGAACGCGACGATGCGGCCGTCGCGGCTGATGGTCGGATCGTGCGTGCACGCGCCGGAGAGGAAGGCCGGGCACGTCGCCTGCGCGCCGGCGCCGCTGAGATTGACGCGCTCCAGCGTGCCGGCGACGCGGTCACGCACGAACGCGTCGCTCGCACCGTTGGTGTCGCCCGGAACGAGATCGCTCGCGTTGGACTCGAAGGCGACGAGGCGGCCGTCGGCGCTCATCGATGGGCCGACGCCGCCCGTGTAGTAGCCCAGTACCCCGTCCGTCGGCAGGCTGACCAGCTCGGTCCGGCCGAGCTGGCGGTCGCGCAGGTAGACGCGCGGCCATGGCACCTGCATGCCCGGAACCAGGTCGGTCGCGTACGACGCGAACGCGACGAAGCGGCCGTCGCCGCTGATCGCGATCCGGTCGCGCGAGCCGCCGGAGCCGACGGGGTACTCCGACTGTGCGCCTCCGTCCGTCAAGCTCACGCGCTCGATGGTACCCGTCGCGCGATCGCGCACGAAGACGTCCTGGTAGCCGTTGGAATCGCCGGGGACGAGGTTCTCGAAGTCCGAGACGAACGCGACGAAGCGACCGTCGTCGCTGATCGCGGGCTGCGAGCTCGCGCAGTAGCTGGTGTTCGCACACGCGCCGAGCGTCCCGTCCGGCGCGACGTCGACGCGCTCGTGTGCGCCCGTCGCCCGGTCGGTGACCAGGACCTTCCGGTTCGACAGCTCCTCGTTCGAGCTGCAGGCGTACGCGACGAACCGCCCGTCCGGGGTCATCGCGGGCCGGCCGCGCGGGATGCAATCCGGCGCCCCGACGTGCTCGGTGCTGCCCATCAGCCGATCGCGGACGAACAGGCTCGGGTCGGCAAGCGCACCGAAGTTGTCGGCGAAGCTCAGGAAGGCGACGAAGCGGCCGTCGGCGCTCATCGCCGGCAGCATGGAGCCGAAGTTGCCGAAGGCTTCCGTGTTCCACGGGCTCAGGCTCACGCGCTCGGTCGTGCCGTCGAGGATCTCGTCCTCGTAGACGGACACGACCGCGCTGGCGGTGTCGGTCGCGCCCTTGTCGTCGGTGACGGTGAGCGTCGCGGTGTAGGTGCCCGACGCGGCATACGCGTGCTCGGGCGTCGCGCCGGTCGCGCTCGCGCCGTCGCCGAGGTCCCACGCGTACGCGACGATGGTGCCGTCGATGTCGAACGACGCGCCGCCGTCAAGTACCACCGGACGGTCGACGATCGTCTTCCTCGCCCCGCCCGCGTTCGCCTCGGGATCGAAGTTGTCGCCGACGGTGAAGCCCGACGGGCCGCTCTCGGAGTACTCGATCTGGAACTTGAGCACGTCACCGGTGCTCACCGTTCCGACCACGCTCTCCTCGACCAGCCGCGCGCCGCCCTCGTCGTACACGCGCGCGTTCAGCGTGAACGGGCCGTCGCCGGTGGCGATCATCTCGTAGCGGTAGCGCCCCTCGCGCGCGCCGGGGATGCTGAGCAGGCGGCCCGCGCCACGATCGGGCAGGAAGCCGGTCGGGTCGGACCACACCGGCTGCGGCAGATAGGTCGCGTGCGGGACGTCGAGCAGCACGCTCTCCGTCGCCGGATCCCAGCCGGCGCGACGGCCATCGGGATCGACGGCGAAGAGCTCGACCGGCGATTTGGTCGACACGTCGACCAGCGGGAAGAGCTCGTATTCCGGGATCGTCGGCGGCGCCGGCGTCGGGCCGTCAGGCAGCAGCACCTTCGGGATCAGTCCGCCGGAGATCATCGCCGCCCAGCCGAGCCCGTAGACGTCGCGCAGCGGTCGCGGCCAGCTGCCGATCCAGTCGTTCGCCGGCAGCGCGGGGTCGAGCACCAGGTACGACTGGGTGTGCTCGTCGAAGCCGACCACGACGAGGGAGTGGTAGCGACCGGGCGTCTTCTGCACGTACACGATCGGCGGGTCGCCGCGGTCGAGGGCGAGGTCGATCTCGTCGAGCTGGTTCCCGTTGAAGCGCCTGAAGGCGAGACCGACCGGGTTCTCGGCGACGTCCTTGAAGGCAAAGCCCAGGTTGTAGTCGACCACCACCGTCTTGGCGCCGCTCCGCAGGTAGCCGCCGGTCGTCGCGAGCCAGAGGTGCATGTAGTCCGGCGACGGCGCGCCGTCGGGCGGCGTGCCCGGAACCGCGACCAGCGCGAGCACGTCGTAGTAGCTCGCCACCATCGCCATGCACGTGAGGAGCGATCCCATGCTGCGCATGCGGACGTCGTAGTTGTAGCCGATCAGCAAGGTGCCCCACGCGGGGTCGAGCTGCGAGTAGAAGCGGACCGGCAGCGCGAAGGTGCCCGATGGCGACGCCGGTGCGGGCGCGGCGCGCAGGACGATCGTCGTCGCCAGCGCGAGCGCCGTCGCCAGCGCGGCCAGCGTCCGCGGACGTCGCCGGCTTCGCTGCGAAGGATTCGAGGTATTCATGCGTGCTCTCCCTTTCGCGACCCGGCCTCGTCGGCGGCGGTCGCAGCAAAGAACTGGAGGAGCCCGGCCAGCGACGAGAACAGCGCGGTCCGGCCCGACGACAGGTGCTCGACCCGGCCGCGGAAGCGGCGGCGCCGGCCGGCGTCGGGGCCCAGGTGGACGACGAACGCGCGGTGCACGGAAAGAAGCGCTGCAGCTTGGCGGCGTCGTGGCATCGGGGCTATCTCCTCGGGGAGCGGAGATACGGCGGGCCAGCGCGCGAGTCCTGGCCGAAATCTGGGATTACCCTGGGGAAACCGAGGCCATCCGGTGCGACGCCTCCCGAAGACCGGCTCACACGACGCGGCACCGGCGGTGCGTCTCGAGCCCGAGAACGAGTGGGCCTGGTGCGGCGAGCGCCGCCTCGACCTCGCGCCGCGCGAGTTCGCGGTGCTGCGTCACCTGGTCGAGCACGCCGGGCGGCTGGTGACCAAGGCCGAGCTGCTCGACACCGTGTGGGCCGGCACGGTGGTGAGCGAGGCCGCGATGACGAGCTGCATCCGCGACCTGCGCCGCGCGCTCGCCGACGACGCGCGGACGCCGCGCTACATCGAGACGGTCCACCGGCGCGGCTTTCGCTTCGTCGGGCCGGTGGCGTCGGTGAGAGCAACGGGGGGTGGCGGTGACGCCGTCGTCGCGGCAGCAGGTCAGCGCGCGCGCCTGCCCGCCCGTGGCCTCGGCCACGACGTTCTGGTCGGACGCGACGCCGAGCTGGCTCGTCTGCGCGCGGCGCTCGATGCGGTCGTGCAGACGGGGCAGCGCCGCCTCGTGCTCGTCACCGGCGAGGCAGGGATCGGCAAGACCGCACTCGTCGAGAGCTTCCTCGCGCGCCTCGAGCCGGATCGGCACCTGCGGATCGGACGCGGGCAGTGCGTCGAGCAGTTCGGTGCCGGCGAGGCGTACCTTCCCGTGCTCGACGCGCTCGCCCGCCTCGGCCGCGAAGAAGGCGGAGCGCGCATCGTCGAGACGCTGCGGCAGCATGCGCCGGCATGGCTCGCGCACCTGCCCGGCCTGCTCGGCGACGACGAGCTCGAGGTGGTGCAGCGTCGCGCGCAGGCGACGACCCGCGAGCGCACGCTGCGCCAGCTCATCGAGGCGTTCGACGCGCTCGCCGCCGAGATGCCGCTCGTCCTCGTGCTCGAGGACCTTCACTGGAGCGACTCCGCGACGGTCGAGATGCTCGGCATGCTGGCGCGCCGGCAGGACGCCGCACGCCTGCTGCTGGTCGCGACCTACCGCCCGGCAGAGGTCGCCGCGAGCGGCCACCCGCTGCGCGCGGTGACGCAGGAGCTCCGGCTGCACGGCCGCTGCGACGAGATCGCGCTCGACTTCCTCGGCGAGAACGCGGTCGGCGACTACCTCGCACGCCGCTTCCCCGCGTCGTCGCTCTCACCGGGACTCGCGCACGTGCTCGGCCGCAACACCAGCGGCAATCCTTTGTTCCTGGTGAACGTCGTCGACGACCTCGTCCGGCAAGGGCAACTGCGCGACGGCGACGGCGGATGGACGCTCACCGTACCCGTCGAGCAGGTCGCGGCGACCGTGCCGCACAGCCTGCGCCAGATGGTCGAGCAGCAGATCGACGGCTTGACGCCGCAGGAGCGCGACCTGCTCGCCGTCGCGAGCGTCGCCGGCGTCGAGTTCTCGTCCGAGCTCGCGGCCGACGGCGGTGCGTCGCACGACGCCGAGGAGGCCTGCGACCGGCTTGCGCGCCAGGGCCGCTTCCTGCGCGCGATCGGCGCGGCCGAGTGGCCCGACGGCACGGTCGCGTCGCGCTACGCCTTCATCCACGCCTTCTACCAGAACGTGCTCTTGGCTCGCGTGCCCGTCGGCCGTCGCGTCGGCCTGCACCTGCGGATCGGCGACCGTCTCGAGCGCGCGCACGCGGCGCGCGCGACGGAGATCGCCGGCGAGCTGGCGATGCACTTCGAGCACGGCCGCGACCTCGAGCGCGCGGTCAAGTACCGCCGCCTCGCCGCGGACGCCGCGATCCGCCGGCACGCGCACCGCGAAGCCGCCGACCACGCGACGCGTGCGATCGCGCTGTGCGCGTCGCTGCCCGAGTCGCCGTCGCGCGTGCAGGACGAGCTGGCGCTGCAGATGATCCTCGGCGCGGCACTCCTCGACCGCGGCTGGGCGGACCCCGACGTGGCGCGCGCGTATGCGCGAGCGCGCGAGCTGTGCGCCCGCACCCGCCACGCGTCGAGCGCCGAGCCGCGCGAGCGCTTCGCCGTGCTGAGCGGCCTGTACGGCTTCTACGTGACGCGCGCCGACCTCGCCGTCACCGGCGAGCTGGTCGACGAGATGCTCGAGCTCGCCACGTCGGCCGGCGACGCCGGGCTCGCGATCGCCGCACACCACGGCGCCGGCATCGTGACGTTCTACCGCGGCGACTTCGCCGCATCGCTCGCGCACTTCGCGCACGTGCTCGGCGGCTACGACCCCGCCCGGCACCGGCCGCACGAGTCGCCAGCGTTTCGCGCCGGGCAGGACGTCGGCGTCACCGCGATGCTGCACACCGCGTGGATCGTCTGGCTGCAGGGATTCCCCGACCGCGCGGCGACGCTGATGCAGGATGCGCTCGCTCGCGCCCGCGCCCTGGAACACCCCTACACGCTCGCCTTCGCCTGCCACTTCGCCGCGTCGTTCTTCCAGTGCCGCGGCGAGGTCGAGAGCGTCCGCGCGCTCGAGGAGGCGCCGGCCGCGCGCTCGAACCAGTACGGCATCGACATGGTCGGCGCGCTCGCCGGCGTGCGCCGCGGCTGGCTGCTCGCCGAGGACGGTGATCGCGTGGGCGGCGTCGCGCAGTATCGCGCGCACGGCAACCAGTTCGGGCTCGCGACGTTGCTCGGGCTGCTGGCCGAGGCCTACGGCCAGGCGGGCCGCGCGGCCGTCGGGCTCGCGGTCCTGGCCGAGGCGCGCGACTTCGTCGCTGCGAGTGGCGCGCGGTACTGGGACGCGGAGCTGAAGCGGCTCGAGGGGGCGCTGCTGCTGCTCGATGTCGCGTCCGCCTCGGGCGGGGAAGAGCGGGAGCGGGACGCGGAGGCGTGCTTCGTCGCGGCGGCGGAGGTCGCGCGGCGGCAGGGGGCGCCGCTGCTCGAGCTGCGGGCGGTGACGGGGCTGGCGGAGGGCGAGCGGCGACGCGGCCGCGGTGGAGAGGCGTGCGCGCTGCTTGACCGGCTGTACCGGAGCTTCGAGGAGGGGTTTGCGACGCGGGCGCTGCGGGAGGCGGATGCGGTGCGGGGGGCGCGCGACGCGGCGGATGCGCCAGGGGCCGGTCGTCGCGCGGGGCGGCGGACGAGCAGTCCGTGACCTGGATGCGACGCTGCAGGCGGCCGGACCGGTCCAACGCGGTCAGCCAGCAACTTCATCGACCACGCCGGGGCCCAGAGCCGAGAGTGCCCGCAACAGCTCGGGAATCAACGGAAGCAGGTCCGCAAGGCGATTCGATCTCGCGCGGAGCACCACGACTCCGAACGAACGGTCCTTGACATGCTGCTGCTGCGGCAGGCGTTTGTCGACGGTCACGAGGGCATCGAACTGGCCCCCGATCGCATCGAGGAGTGCACCGTTGTCCAGATTGCCCCAACCCATCTCCGGGGCGGTCCGGACCTCGTGATCGGGGAGATTGTCTCGCAATGCCCTTGGAACACAGGCGTCGAGTAGGATCCGCATCCGAGCGAGCGGAGCTGCTAGGCGGCAACCGCCTGTGCAAGCAGCGCGGACTTCGCCAGCTCGAGGACGGCGACGGCGTGCTCGCGGGAGACGCTCGGGAAGTCGTCGAGGAAGGCTTCGAGTGAGTCGCCCGCCTCGAGGTAGTCGATCAGCGTCTGGACAGGGACCCGAGTGCCACCGAAAACCGGCGTGCCGCTCAACCGGTGTGGTGACGTGGTGATCAACGGCTCTCGGATGCTCATCGTCGCCTCCTCCGACTTCAAAGGGGTAACACGCACGCGGGAGCCGGGCGAACGCTTGACGTCGCGCCGTCGGCGACGCCGGCCTCTTCATCGACGGGCCGGACGTCGACTCCGGCTTACGCCGCCGTCCTGATCTTCGCAGAAGGTCGAGACGAGATCATGGCCGGCTGACGAGCGGCATCAGCGCCAGCTCTCACCGGCCCGGTGACGATCTCGTGCGTTCGGAACGTCACGCCGGCGGCTCGCAGCCGCTCGACCTCCGACACAAGGTCGGCGACCTCGAGGTGGATCCGGTTCCAGCCGCCCGGCACCTGGCGCCGGCCGTCGGCGAGCGGACGCTTGCCGGAGCTGCCGTCGCCGCTCAGCAGCAGCCGCACGCCGTCGCGCGAGATGGCGGCGAAGGCCGGGGACGCGTCGAGCTCCAGGGTGAAGCCCAGCAGCGTCGTGTAGAACGTCACGGCCGCGGGCACGTCGTCGATCATGTAGCGCACGCTCACTGCAGGCATCGCTCGGGTTCGCGTTCGTCCTGCACGACCTGTTCGGCATGCCGTTCGACGAGGTCGGGCCGATCGTCGGGCGCTCGCCGGTCGCGGTGCGCCAGCTCGCGAGCCGCGCGCGGCGGCGCGTGCGCGGCTCCCCGGCGCCGCCCGACGCCGGCCGCGCACGTCAGCGCAAGCTGGTGGAGGCGTTCCTGCGCGTCGCGGATGCGATCGGTCGAGCTGGCGGTCGGGGTGTAGCGCCGGGGTGGCAAACGCGAACAAAGCGGCCGGTATGAAGTGAAGAAGCGTGGAAGTTCGCCGTTTCGGCGCGCATCCCCTGCCGTCGAAAGGACGCGAAAGCTTAGCGCCGAGGCGAAGCGTCGGTCCGCTGCATGCGGTTGTTCCCAGGCAACCCGACTGGTATGAGCGATCATCATACCAAGGAGCGATGCCATGCCGGCCGCGAAGGTTGCGATCACCATTGAAGAGCAGCTCTTGAAGCGCATCGACCGTCTGGTTGCGCAGCGAAGGTTCCCGAATCGGAGCCAGGCCATTCAGGAAGCGGTGCGCGACAAGCTCGACCGGCTCGACGGCGGGCGACTGGCTCGCGAGTGCGCGAAGCTGAACAGGTCGACGGAACAGAAGATGGCCGACGAAGGACTGGCCGAGGACCTCGAGGAATGGCCCGAGTTCTGAGAGGCGACATCGTCTGGGCCGATCTCAACCCCGTGATCGGGCACGAACAGGCGGGGCGGCGCCCTGTGGTCATCCTGAGCGCCGACGTGTTCAACGATCACTCGGGTACGGTCATCGCGATGGCGCTGACCAGTCAGCCGCAGCGCGCCGGGTTTCCACTTGTCCTGGAGCTCCAGTCCGCGAAGCTCGGGAAGCCAGCTTGGGTCAAGATCAGCCAGATTCGCACGCTTTCCACCCGTCGGCTCGGCAAGAAGATCGGACGCGTCTCGCCAGACGAGCTGCAGAGCCTCCTTGAAGGTCTCAACGAGATCATGGCCGGCTGACGAACGGCATCAGCGCCAGCTCTCACCGGCCCGGCTGGAAGAGCTCGATCGGGTTTCCCGACGGGTCGTCGACGACGACCTGCGCGCCGCCCGGCCCGGTGACGATCTCGTGCGTGCGGAACGTCACGCCCGCGGCGCGCAGCCGCGCGACCTCCGACGCGAGGTCGGCGACCTCGAGGTGGATCCGGTTCCAGCCGCCCGGCACCTGGCGCCGGCCGTCGGCGAGCGGGCGCTTGCCGGAGCTGCCGTCGCCGCTCAGGAGCAGCCGCACGCCGTCGCGCGCGATGGCGGCGAAGGCCGGGGACGCGTCGAGCTCCAGCGTGAAGCCCAGCAGCGTGGTGTAGAACGCCACGGCCGCGGGCACGTCGTCGATCATGTAGCGCACGCTCACTGCAGACATCGCTCGGGTTCTCCTTTCTCGTCGTCGGATGTTTGCACCGCTCAGCCGGTGCGGCTCGAGCGGACGAGCGCCAGCCGGCCGAGGACCACGCCGATCAGGCCGAGCGCCAGCGCGACGACAGCGCCGGCTCGCCCATTGCCGGTGCCGATGCCGCCGCTGGAGGTGGCGAGGTGCAGGCCCGCGAGGAACATGCCGACCAGCCCGAGCACCAGCGCGACGACGGCGCCGTCGCGTCCGCTGCCGGCGCCGCTGCGCTTCGCCGAGCGGGCCAGCGCCAGGCCGCCCGCGACCGCGCCGATCAGCGCCACCAGCCCCGCCACGGTCGCGCCGGCGCGACCGGATCCGGTGGCGATGACGCCTTGCGCGGCGGCCGGCGCGGCGAGGCCGATCCCTTCGACGAGGGCCGCCGCGGCGACGGCGACGGCGAGCACTCGGACTCGCCGCAGAGATCGGCTGCGGGCATTCTCGCGACGATCGTAACTGCGTCGCGCATTTCGGGACCGCATGAGGCATCCTCCGTGTCACATCGGGCGGGTGTCGTTCGTCGCAGGGATGACGGAGCGGACAGCGGGAACGTGACGGGGAGCGTGCAGTGGACGAGCAGGGCTGGCTGAGCGCGCTTTTCGAGGAGAACCGGCCGCGGCTGCGCGGCGTCGCCTACCGCATGCTCGGCTCGCTCAGCGAGGCCGAGGACGCGGTGCAGGAGGCGTGGCTGCGCCTGAGCCGCGTCGACGCGAGCACCCTCGACAACCCGGCCGGCTGGCTGACGACGGTGGTCTCGCGCGTCTGCCTCGACGTCCTGCGCGCGCGGCGCTCACGCCGCGAGGAGCCGATCGGCGCCGCCGGCGGCGAGCCGGGCGTCGCGCACGGCGCAGGCGCCGATCCCGAGGCCGAAGCGGTGCTCGCCGACGCGGTCGGCGTGGCGCTGCTCGTCGTGCTCGACACCCTGACTCCCGCCGAGCGCCTCGCCTTCGTCCTGCACGACCTGTTCGGCATGCCGTTCGACGAGGTCGGCCCGATCGTCGGGCGCTCGCCGGTCGCGGTGCGGCAGCTCGCGAGCCGCGCGCGCCGCCGCATGCGCGGCGCCCCAGCGCCGCCGGACGCCGGCCGGGCACGTCAGCGCGAGCTGGTGGAGGCGTTCCTGCGCGCCGCGCGCGCGGGCGACGTCGAAGGTCTCCTCGCCGTGCTCGAGCCGGACGCGGTCATCCACATCGACGCCGCGGCTCGCATCGACGCGCCGCCGTCGGAGGTGGGCAAGCCGCGCGAGCTGCGCGGGGCCGCGACGTGGGCGAAGCAGTTCATCGCGCACGCGTCGCGGATGCGGTCGGTCGAGCTGGCGGTCGTCGATGGGTCGGTGGGGTTGATCGTCGCGCCGCGCGGGCGGATCGATCGGGTGATGATGTTCACGTTCGCGGGGGGTGGGATCGCGCGGGTGGAGGTGGTTGCGGATCGCGCGCGGTTGCGCGGGATGGTCGTCGCGGAGGCGTAGGTCGGGATGGAGCTGACAGGGTGGCGCTCCGGCAGGACTTCAGCGGCGTGCGGAGCGCGGCCGCGGCACTCGGGAGCTGGCCCCACGCGGACTGCCGTAGGGTGCGAGCTCCTCGCGCACCACCTGTCGAAGCTCCTCGAGAGTCGAGCGGCGATGGATGTGCTCGAGCAGGGCGTCGTTGATCAGCGTCTGATAGTTGCCGCCACCGGCGCGCTCGACGACGTCCTTGAAGAACTCGATCACCGTGTTGTCGAGACGGATCGAGATCTTCGTCTTCCCGGGATCGGCCTTGACGACCCCGCCCCGCTTCGCGCGCGAGAAATCGATGTCGCGATGCTTCTCAACTGCGGCTCGTTTCATAAAGGTGCCTCTGACGCTTGCTCGCTTTCCACGCAGAGATCACGTGGATCACGTCGGGTTCGCGGTAGGCGTACACCACTACGAGTAGGCTCGCTTCGCTGCTCAGCCCCAGCGTCACGAACCGCGCTTCCTCGATCGATGCGGGATCATCGCGTGTGAGGGCGAAGTCGTCCTCCAGGACGGTCACCGCCTCTGCGAAGCTCACGGCGTGAGCGCGAAGGTTCGCCGCCGCCTTCCGCGAGTCCCACTCGAAACGCACTCGAGGACGCGTATAGACATTTGTCCCCTCGGGCAAGTCCGAGTCGGTCGCGGGGGCGGAGGGATAACGAAGCGGTTCAAGGGCGCAGCCGGGCGGCACCGACGCTTACCTGCGTCCCTGCAATTGCAGGTCGCACGTCCTTCCGTCAGCTACTCCTTCCTTTTGGAAGTAGCCTCCACTCCGCTGTCCCTTTGCTCCCCGTGAGCAGGAAGTGTCTGCTGTTCAATCTCTGACCGCAGCGCATCTGTCGGACCAGCGCGAAGCAGAGTCGCTTGCGGTTCCGCGGAGGAAGCCCTCTCGGTCTCGCGCTCCGAACTGTGCCAATGCTGATCGAACTCCGACTCCAACCATTCCGTGAGCTGCAAGCACGCTTCGTACGACTCGAGGAAGTACGCGATATCGACTGGGAGGAACGTTCCTCGGGGAGCGCGTGCGTGAGAACCCGCCTTCCTCAAGTATGTGTCGTTAACTACACCCCGATTGTGTACGTGAATATCACGCGTCGCTTTCAGTTCGACGTACCTGTGGAAGGCTGGGCATTCCGAGAGGTTGATCGACAACAGTGACTGCACTGACTCAGCAAATTCGACTGGAGATTTGTACGACAGCTCATTCAACAGGCTGTCCGTTGCCTTCAGGTGAACTTCCTCGAGGGTCTCTGCGTCGAGGACTGCCCGCAGAGACAACGAGCGCTTGGCTCCAAGCTTTTGCGGATACCGGACGACCACCGATCGCAACACATCACCAAGAAGCGCCTCGACAATAGTAACAAGCTGCGCGATGCCATTAATCGGCATCTGGCTAACCGCCAAGAACTGATATCGCGCCACCAGCTCCTGCTTCGTGTACTTACTACGGTGATCCCCACGCCGAAGTTGACACCTCGGGCCCGATGAAATGCGGAGAGAGAATCGGGTAGAAGCTCGGGACAATGAGGAAGCGTTTGAAGGGGGCGGTGGTGGCTGAGAGCGAGGAGCGCG